>Ga0307986_10003561_pt1 | contig 10783 bp, 8 predicted proteins | sample EllFjometageno82_FD_203170 | JGI IMG/M metagenome (GOLD analysis project Ga0307986, IMG submission 203170) | Marine microbial communities from Ellis Fjord, Antarctic Ocean - #82 | ecosystem: Environmental > Aquatic > Marine > Unclassified | place: Southern Ocean | collected 2014-10-09
CTTCCATTAGGATCAATTACTAAAACTCCTCCAGGGCCTGTAGCAAAGAGATTTCCTGAAGAATGAACCTTTAATCCATCAAACAGACCATCGCGTGTCTTACTCAAAACAAACCCATCAAAAAAAACGCGCTTATTGCTAAGCTTCCCGTTTTGATGATCAAAAGCAGCAATAATTGGGTTTTTAGGATCAGAATTACCAATATATAGGGTTTTTTCGTCATTAGAAAAAGCGATCCCATTGGGACGGGTTAAGCTGCCGTCAAGAAGAATAATACCCTTTTCTTTAGACCATCTATAAATACCGTTAAATGAGATTTCTTTTAAAACGTCTTGGTCTTGTTTTTTAAAACCGTAGGGAGGATCAGTAAAGTACAATTCACCATCACTATTAAAGACTAAATCGTTTGGGCTATTGAGCCATTTTTCACCATAATGATCTACTAGAGTTTCAAACGCAGGAGCATCAAAAAGCCAGCTTTTTAATTGAGCCACTCTTCTGTCACCGGTTTGGCATAAAATTAGATTTCCTTCAGCATCTAACACTAAGCCATTAGATCCTTTATTCGCGTTATGAGGGGCGTGATTTGTCATTCCGCTTGGGTTCAAAAACAAAACAAGCCCATCGCTTTCTGTCCATAAATAAACCTTGTTTTCAGGAACATCAGAAAACAAAACACCATTAAGCCTAGGAACCCATACCGGTCCCTCTGACCAACTGAAGCCGTTTGCTAAAACCTCTATTTTAGCCCCTTTAGGAACTAAAGAGGCTAAATCATCCACAACAAGGCGTTCAATAGACCCCATGTTTTCTTGAGCGAATAGAATAGAATAGCCTAAAAAAGAGAAGATAAAGAAGGTTTGCTTAAGCATAAACAATTTTTTACAAAGTACAAAATACCAGAACATTAAGGAAAGGAAAACTATTAAGGATTTTTTTTAAGTAATTTACAAAGCTCTTGAGCAAAAGCAAGTATAATTTTAACCTCTGGAATTCCGGACAATCGATCTTTTCCCTTAATTAAAAGATGGCTTCCATTTGATTCTAAATGAAAAATCGGGTGACTTTCAAAAAAGAAAATCAAAGTAGGTGTAAACAATTTTCGAATTGCAGCTTCATTATTTCCGCTTAGATGAAAGCGTTTAGAAAAAGTAGGATGATCTAAAAAGTTAATGTCATCAAATCCAGCCCAATGATAAAGACTGCTTTTAAAATCTTCTTTATCTAAAACAAAAACAGGAAGCTTTTGTGGACTATCAAAAAACAAAAAAGTTGCTTTTAAATCTTCTTTAGTAATAAAAGCACCTTCAGAAAACGAGAGGTCAAAAACAGAAAAAGAGGCGCTCTTGTTTTTAAGGTTATTAATACTATAATTAATCACTTTGGATTCAAAAAAGAGAAATGAATCAAGACCTTTCGGGTTTCTATTAACATTCGGAATGTATTTCCAGTCCAATTGAAGGGCGAGCTCTTTTAGATTGTTTTGCCGATTTGTTAATGCGTTTTGAAGCCCAACCAATAGATCAATAGGAAGGCTTTTTCTTACAGCAAAAGGATGTTGAGTTTCGGCAGCATGAATGTCTAAACCAATCGTCTCAAAAACCCCCTTTTTTCGCTCAAAAGAACGCTGGTAGTCATGCAACCCTTCCATCACCGTGTGATCTACAAAATCACACAAAGAGAAATCTACAATAGCATGCTCGCTTTCGGGGATTTGATCAAGCCTTACTTTAAGACGATAGAAATTTAAAAAACTACAGAAGTTTTTGACGCTCACATAATAATTACCACTCTGCTCTTCCCGATACATCAAGACGTTGGGCTTAAAAAGATTAAGTGAAAACAAAAACAAGCTTTTGCTCAACGAAACATGGATAAGGAAGGTAAATAAGATTCCTGTGGCAATTCCTGTGATTAAACCAGTGAATAAAGTTGTTACTAAAGTAACGATGAAAATAAGAGCTTGTTCAGGGCCAATTTTATAGACCTGAAACAAATTTTCGGGAGCGGCTAATTTATAGCCCGTAAAAACTAAAATGGCAGCAAGAGCAGTTAGAGGAATGCGTTGAATTAGATCCCCTAAAAACACGACAAATAACACTAAAAAAACAGCATGGAAAAAGTTAGCTGAACGGTTTGTTCCTCCATTGTTGGCATTTACAGAGCTACGAGCAATAACGGTAACCACATTTAGCCCCCCTAAAAAGCCACTTATAATACTCGCCAATCCTAAAGCGCGCAAATCTTTATTTACGTTAGACCGCCTTTTTTTAAGATCCAATTTATCGACCGCCTTTATGCTCAAAAGGGATTCAATATTTGCTATTAAAGTGATTGAAAGAACCACGCCGATAAAATCAGCCTCTAGAAGTTTTTCGAAATTAGGACGAGGAAGATTTGCGATCAGCTTTTCGGGAATTTTAACTAGCAATTCAGAATCAATAGGAAGGGGTTGGTTTAAAACCAAAGTATAATAATACCCAAGTCCAATAGACACAACCACAACCCACATGGGCGCTGGGATGAGGTGGAAATAGGGATTACGAATTTTGCTGTATAAAAATAAAAAAACAAAACTACCTAGCCCCAAAACACCAGCAAAAGGATGTAAGAAAAAAAAAGAAACTAAGGAGTCTGGAATTGTAAGAAGCTGTTTGATCGTTCCGCCACTTACGCCAGTTAGCCCCAACATAATGTGAAACTGCTTGGCCAAAATCCCAATTCCAATAGCGGCTAACATTCCTTGTATGGCAGTCGCAGGAAAAAACTCACTAATTGTGCCCAAACGAAGTAGGCCAAAAAGAAAGAGAAGACCTCCTGATAAAATAATTGCAGCTAAAGTAAACAAATAGCCTTCGTATAGATCTCCTTCTCCCAAAGAGACTATGGACGCAAGCAATACTATAACTAAACCATTTCCTGGTCCCGCGATGGTCACATGCGAACCCCCCAAAAGGGAAACTATGACTCCTCCTGTTACAGCAGCAATAATTCCCGCCAAAGGAGGAGCTTCTGACGCCACAGCCAGTCCCAACCCTAAAGGAAGCGCAACCAATGAGACCACAAAACCGGCAAAAATATTTTGAGGAAGCTCTTTGATAAAAGACAAAAAAGAATTTTGTTTAGCCATTCGTTCGCGATTGAATGATGAGAACATCGGTAGGGAGCTCTGCCAAAATATAGTCCAAATCTTTGGTATAAAAGCGACTGAAAAAACCCGTTTTCTTTTGTGCGTTCATTACTAAGAGATCAGCGCGTACTACCCGAGCATAATGACCTATGGAATATCCACGCCTTCCAAAGACACTTTGTGTTTCCCACTTTAAGTCTTTTTTTTGGGCTAGAGGAATTTTTTGAATTATATCTGTTACCCTTCTTTTTTCTTGACGATCAATTTTTTCTTTTCGTAACGTTGCTTTCCTCAAACTTCTATCGTCATCAACAGAAATAGCCACTCTAGATTCACTAATTTCTTCTACTAAAGTTATTTTTTGAGAAACTAAAGAATCGGCAACATAAAAAGCGGCCTCTACTGTTTCTTGGGTTTTTGGGCTATCAAAACCGTTGACCACAACATGCCTACAGGGGCTTCTTTCAACAGAGGGCTTAAGCATTAATAACACCGAACAAGACGCTTGGCGGGTTAATTTCCTTGCAATAGAACCCAAATAGTATTTCAAAACATTTTCTCTCTTTAAAGCCCCAATTAACAAAAGATCTATCCCAAACTCGCGACAGGAACCCGTTAAGACTCTAACGGGCTCTCCTGACTTCCAATGGATTTCAACAAGAGGAGGTTTTACGGGACATTTTTTTAATAACTGATTAAACTCAGTTTCTTTTTCTTTAGTTTTTTCGCCAACATGCACAAAAACTAATTTAGAATTAAAAAAGGAAGCCAAACGGGTCACTTCATAAACATTCGCTTTTAATGAAGGTGAAAAAGCAAATCCAAACAAGAGAGTTTTAAACGGTTGAAAAGCCATAAATCGATTTACGTCTTATCTTTTTTGAACAAATTCTGTTCGCAAGACAATTTTAGTTTTGTTGATTTTACAATCAATCTCATCTTTGTTATCAGTTAAGCGAATGTTTTTAACGACCACGCCTCTTTTAAGAGTTATTCCAGCATCTTTAACCTTTAGGCCTTTGGCAAGCTTTATTGAGCTTCCGTCCTCAAGATTATTGCCATTGGCATCAGTAACGGTCATAGGAGTCATTTTATCAAAGATACACCGAAAAGCCTAAGAAACAAAGGCCGACTCTATTTGTTAAAGCGCTATTGATAAGAAAGATAAATCAGTGCTTAAGGAACTTAATTTTGTAATAAGAAACTTTGAATATCAGCCCTAAGTTGCTCTATTTCTAATTGTAAGGTCCCGTTATATATTCCACGAAGACGAAGTTGTTTGTCTACCAACAAAACATGTTCCGTATGTAAAAAATCACTGCTGTCTTTAGTAAAACCCAACTCTTCTTCTGCAAAATATGACCCTCTCGCTAGAGCATAGACAGACGCAGTTTCTCCAGTCAGAAAATGCCATTTGAAAAAAGAGGCCTTTTTGGAATAAAGAGCAATTCAATGACCTAGTCGTTAAGTTTTAAAACAGCCATAAATGCCTGTTGTGGGATTTCAACATTTCCTATTTGGCGCATTTTCTTTTTCCCTTTTTTCTGTTTTTCTAAAAGCTTACGTTTTCTGGAGATATCGCCTCCATAACACTTAGCGGTTACATCCTTACGAAGAGCTTTTATAGTTTCTCTTGAAATTATTTTTGCTCCAATGGCCGCTTGTATTGGAATATCAAACTGTTGACGAGGAATAAGCTGACGTAATTTTTCACACATTTTTTTTCCAATATTATATGCGTTGTCAGCGTGAATTAAAGCAGAAAGCGCATCTACAGGGCTTGCATTTAACAAAATATCCACCTTTACCAGCTTAGATGAGCGCATTCCAATAGGAGAATAATCAAACGAAGCATAGCCCTTAGAAACGGTTTTAAGGCGATCGTAAAAATCAAAAACTATTTCCGCCAAAGGCATATCAAAAGAAAGCTCTACGCGCTCAGGGGTGAGGTAGGTCTGATTGGTTATCTGCCCTCTTTTTTCAATGCAGAGGGACATAACATTTCCTACAAAATCAGCCTTAGTGATTATTGTCGCCTTAATATATGGTTCTTCAACTCGATCTAAACCAGAGGGATCTGGTAAATCCGAAGGATTATTTACTAAAATAACCTCATTCTTGTTTCTAACCGAATAAGCATGGTATGATACATTAGGAACGGTAGTGATGACAGTCATATTAAATTCACGCTCCAATCGTTCTTGAATTATTTCTAAATGTAACATTCCTAAAAAACCACAACGAAACCCAAAACCTAAAGCGGCAGAACTTTCAGGAGAAAAAACAAGAGAAGCGTCGTTCAATTGAAGTTTTTCCATTGAAGAACGAAGCTCCTCATACTCTTCAGTGTCCACAGGATATATCCCCGCAAAAACCATTGGTTTTACCTCTTCAAACCCTGAAACTGCATTTTGAGTTGGTTTTTCATGATGAGTAATCGTATCTCCAACTTTCACCTCTTTGGCTTCTTTGATTCCTGTAATTAGGTAGCCCACATCTCCAGCTTTTACCGTTTTTTTCGCCACCTGTGTTAGTTTGAGCGTTCCAACTTCATCAGCAAAATAAGTTTTTCCTGTAGCGATGAATTTAATTTTTTCTCCTTTATTAATGGAACCGTTAAGGACCCTAAAATAAGTTTCTACTCCTCTAAAGGGGTTATAGACAGAATCAAAAATTAAGGCCTGTAGAGGTTCGTTTACATTGCCTTTTGGAGCAGGAACACGATTAATAATTGCAGTTAAAAGATCTTCAATTCCTAAACCCGTTTTTGCAGAAGCAAGAATAATTTCTTCAGGAGAACACCCTAAAAGAGCAACAATATCATCAGTTACTTCTTCTATGTTGGCAGAAGGAAGATCAACTTTATTGAGCACAGGGATAATTTCCAAATTATTTTCTAAAGCAAGGTAAAGGTTGGAAATGGTTTGTGCTTGAATACTTTGTGCAGCATCTACAACCAATAGAGCGCCTTCACAAGCGGCAATTGACCTTGAGACTTCATATGAAAAATCAACATGGCCAGGGGTGTCAATTAAATTTAGAACAAAATCTTCACCTTCATGCGTATATTCCATTTGAATAGCATGTGATTTGATGGTAATCCCTCGCTCTCGCTCCAGGTCCATACTGTCAAGTAATTGGTCTTTTTTTTCACGCTCAGTTACTGTCCCAGTGAAGTCTAGAAGCCGATCGGCAAGTGTGCTTTTTCCGTGATCAATATGGGCAATGATGCAAAAATTTCGGAGGTGATTCATAAGGAGCCTTCTTTCTTAGCGAGGCAAAGATAACTATTTGTACTTTTGTAAAAGAAGATATGGCAAAAATAGGTAATATTGAAATAGGAGAATTTCCATTGCTTTTAGCTCCAATGGAAGACGTGAGCGACCCTCCTTTTCGAGCGTTATGTAAAGAAGGAGGCGCAGACGTTGTTTATACAGAGTTTATTTCAAGCGAAGGATTGATTAGAGACGCAGCAAAAAGCGTTCAAAAACTAGATATTTACGAAAAAGAACGACCAGTAGGTATTCAAATTTTTGGCGCCAATCTGGAATCAATGCTCCGGTCGGTTGAAATCGTAGAAGCTTCAAAACCGGATATCATTGACATTAATTTCGGGTGTCCCGTTAAAAAAGTCGTTAGCAAAGGAGCAGGAGCAGGAATTCTAAAAGACATCCCCCTAATGGTAAAGCTTACTGAGGCAATGGCAAAACATACGTCATTGCCTATAACTGTAAAAACGCGTTTAGGATGGGACGATTCCTCTATTAAAATAGTAGAGGTAGCTGAACGTCTTCAAGACGCAGGAGCAAAAGCTCTTTCTATCCATGGTCGAACTCGAGCTCAAATGTATAAAGGGGATGCCAATTGGCAGCTAATTTCTAACGTAAAAAATAATCAAAGAATGCATATTCCCATCTTTGGGAATGGAGATGTAAATACCCCTGAAAGAGCAAAAGAAATGAGAGATGAGTATGGCTTAGATGGAGCCATGATAGGAAGAGCAAGCATTGGGAACCCTTGGTTTTTTAATCAAGTCAAATATTTTTTAGAAACGGGAACTTATGCCGCACCACCTTCCGTTCAAGAGCGCGTTCAGTTTGCAAAACGGCATTTGGAAATGGCAATTGACTGGAAAGGAGAAACCCTTGGTGTCTTGGAAACACGACGCCACTATACCAATTATTTTAAAGGAATTCCCAACTTTAAATCCCTAAGAACAAGAATGGTAACGTCAAATGAGTCGGCTAAAGTTTTTGAGGTTTTGAACGAAATTACAGCTCAATTTTCAGATTACGAAATCGCATAATTCCGCACTTTTTTTGTTAACCCTCTTGTAGCCCAGGCCGTGCTAATTAATCCCAAAACGACGAGTGTCAAAAAAACAATCAGGATGTTTTTAAACTCAAAGATTACCGGATAGGCCATGTAAGTTCCGGGTACGTAAATAAAAGGAAACACTGACTGAAGAAGAACTAACCCTCCCCCAAGGATTACTCCAATAAAACCGCCAAAACCACAGATTATTAAACCGAGATTAAAGAAAATTTTATAGACACCCTTTGGCTGGGCACCAATAGCCAATAGAATTTTCAATTGACCTTTTTTGTCTAAAATCATCATTATCAATGCTCCAACCACATTGAATAGAGCTATAATCATTACAAGTGTAAAAATAAAATAGATTGCGAGATTTTCAACATTAAGCATCTTATGTAAAGCCAAATTCTGCTCTTCGCGAGAAATTAATTGAATGGGATCTTCAAAGTAAGGCATAAGTTTTCTTAAAAGGGTGTCTTTGTCTCCCTTAAAAGAAGTTTTTAATACTACAGAAGTATATCTATTTTTTGGAAGCTCAAGCAATTCCTGACCAAAGGCAAGGCTTGAAAAAACATATTTTTTATCTAAATCCTCACTTACTTGGTATAGGCCAGTGACAATACTTGGCTTTGAATTAAAAGGGTTTTGATTTAAAACAGAGCTTTTCTTTTTTTTGGGAACAGCAATATTTAAAAAAGAATTGTAATCAAAAACTCCAACGCTCATCTTTCCCGCAATTCCAAAACCTAGAACAACTTCTGAGCCTTCAAAAGAAAGCCAATCTCCTAACACCACTAGATCATGAATTTTTATTACTTGAGAATATTCTATAGGTACCGCCTTTAGATAGGCAATCTGATTTTTCTCTTTATATGATAAAAAGACTTTTTCTTCAATTTCAGGTACCGCAGCAATTATTTCTGGAATTGACTTAAGCTGAAAGAGAGCTTCAGAGCTGAGATTAAAATACTTTCCCTGTGAAGGTTTTATTTCAAAGTCAGGATCAAAAGCTTCACTAAATGAGAGACCAAAATTTTTTAGGCCGGCAAAAGCACTTAAAACAACAAATAAAGAGGCGGTTGAAACCACAACCATGAAAAAAGCAAAAGCATTTATCCGATTGATAACAGTTTGCTGACTTTTTGAGAAAAAATAACGCCACGCGATTTTAAGAGAATACGTCATTGTCCTTTAGGGTTATCTTTTTTGCCTTGACTCGAGAGCGTCGGGATTTTTGATTGGATTATCTCCTCGGATCAATTCTTTTTCAATAGAATCGATGTAGTCTAAAGAATCATCTAAAAAAAAAGTTAGTTCAGGAATTCTTCTTAATTGATTTTTCATGATTTGGGACAAATCATGACGTAGTTGAAATCCATTGGCTTTTATGCCCTCAAAGTATTTACTGGCGCTTTCTGTAGGAAAAATACTTAAATAAATTTTCGCAGAAGTTAGGTCAGAAGTAACATTGACTTTGGTGACAGAAACCATCAAGTTGCTAACGCTTTCCTCTCTAATCGCACCCTGCAATAAAGTTGCAATCTCATGCTGCAATACAGTATTGACTTTCTTTTGCCTAGGAGATTCTTGTTTATCCATTGAACAAAAATACGGATAAAAAAGGGCTTAAAAACGCCTCCACTTATAATCACCACTTAAACGAAAGGGGGCCAAGTATTTTTTGTTCCATTGATCAGGCTTAATAAGTGATAAAAAATCTTCTTTTTCTCCCCTATAAAGAGGATATGTTTCTTCCACAATAGGCTCAAATTTGAAACGAGCAAAACACACTTTTTGAGTATCTGCGGCAAAGGAAACAAAAGGCTTTATTTTTTTTGAAGGTCATCTAATTCTGCCTGAAATTATTGAGAGACTTTGTCTACATCTTTCTTTTTAAAAGCATCTATATTAGGAACTTGAATAACGGGACCACTCAAATTAGTAGAATAGGGGAGTAACTTCGAAATATAGCTTTTCGTGGTCTTGATCCCAAACAACAGTATCGGGTTTTTTCTTTTTAAAATGCTTTTTTTTCAAAGACAAGAGGAATCTTTTTTATAGAAGAGATTAGTGCATAAATCTAATTCTAAAAACGCGAATTCTCAAGCGAGCTTTCTTCTCTTTGGAGGGGACTATTATTTTTATTGGGACGAACAAGCAAATGATTTAGATCGACCAAATCAAATTGCGCCTGCAGGATCTGTTTCAGAAGAAGTTTACAACACGCATGGAGTGGGTGACACCGATTGCCTTGACTAGAAAACAAATGTATTTTCACATTATCCTTTAATCATTGGGTCTAACAAAGGCTTTTCTAATATGTTTATATAATTTATTACCATCGTTGTTGCAATAATATCTATTTCAACTAAAGCCGAAAATCATATACTTCTTTAACTAAACTATTAATTAGATATTTACTTAATTCATCATAATGTTCTTCATTACCATCGTCTAACAACAAATTTTCACTTAATCCAAATAGTTCCCCTATAGTATCAAATTGTTCTAAAACATAATGAGAATGGTTTCCGCTTTTAACTCTTAAATCTATTTCCTTTTTAAACTTCTCAATTTTATGAAAGGTTTCACTATCCATATTGTATTTTTTTAATTCTTAAGTATCGGGATAAAGGTACAACCACTTTTACCCATATCCACAAAGAAGTATAATCACCTAAAGCGTTTTTATCCCGTGTTCTTCTTCGTGAGATAGTTAGGTAAGTGCTTTTAAAAAGGTGGTCACGATTATATATTCGCATAGGCCTCTTTGCGCAACCTAATAAAATAGCTGGGGAAGAAGAATTCCTAGAAAAACGATAGCTAGAATATACATGATATTAAGTGTCTGTTTCATGATTTTCGGAGAGTTTAGATTACTCCAAAATGCTTTAAAAGATAGCAGGGAATTACTACTAGAAAAATGCCAGCAAGGATACTTAATAGAAGTTTTTTGTTGGTGCTCATCTTTATTGATTTATGGTTAGTTTAAAGACATCCTATTATTATGGATTTTGAACCAGGACAGAATTTAAGCAAAGGGAGACCAAACACTATTGGGGTTCAAAATCACTCTTTTTAGTCAAAAAAAAGAGTATCATCATATATGACAAAACATTAGAGTAATTCTTTTTGATTAAAACCTAAAGGATTATTAATCAGTTGTTTATAGTAAAAACTTATTGTATATTGAGATTAAAATACAATTACATGAAAAATTCTATTTATTTATTTATTCTGTTTGCTACTTTTTTATCTGTAAATTATTTTTATGGGCAACGACCCAATATTAAAAAAATCCAATTCAAATATATACAACCACCTAAAACACCGCTT
>Ga0307986_10003563_pt1 | contig 10779 bp, 11 predicted proteins | sample EllFjometageno82_FD_203170 | JGI IMG/M metagenome (GOLD analysis project Ga0307986, IMG submission 203170) | Marine microbial communities from Ellis Fjord, Antarctic Ocean - #82 | ecosystem: Environmental > Aquatic > Marine > Unclassified | place: Southern Ocean | collected 2014-10-09
TGGAACTGCAGCTTTAATTGCTGGAGACATAGAATTTTGGAACATTCCTTTTGCAGCGAATGCACCTAATCTTCCTGCATCAGCAGTAATATAAAGGTCAGCTTTTGAATCAGCTCCTTCTTCAGTTATTCTTTTTTGAAGAGCTTTATCTTTACCAGATACAATATTTACTTTAATTCCAGTTTTAGCTGTAAATTTTTCGTAAAGTTGAACATCTGAATCGTAGTGTCTTGCACTGAATACATTAACTTCAGCAGCAAACGTCATGTTTGCAAATAAAGCCATGAAAAATGCAATAATCGTAAGTTTTTTCATCATTTTCTTTCTTTTATGTTAATTTAATTAGATTAGAATGCTTACTATTAACAATGATAATGATTATCAATCGCATAAATTGTCGCAGAACCTTTTATGGCAAATTTTTCTGGATTTTTTTATTTGCCAATTACGATTATTAGATGGTAACTATTTCCAATCACCTATTTTACTGAAAAGAAAATTTCTAAAGGCTGTAATACGAGCGGTATTCTTAAGTGATTGAGGGTAGACAAAATGAGCTTCTGTTATTGGTCCTTCTGAATTCGGTAGCACTTTTATGACATTATTTGAATTTGAAACTAAATACTCAGGAAGTGCAGCAAGACCTACGCCAGCTTCAACTGCTAAAAGTAAGCCCATGACACTATTAACTTTCATTACAGGTTTTCTTTTTTTAGTATCTTTAATACCAAGCTTCAACGCCCAATCAGGATCATAAACAGGAGATGGTGCTCCTTTACCAAATGAAATAAGCTTGTGTTTATTTAAATCAGCAACGGTTTTGGGCATTCCGTATTTTTCTAAATATTTATTAGAACCATAAATATAATATTTAATATCGATTAATTTTTTTTGAATGTAATTAAGTTTCTTAGGTCTTCTCATAAAAATACCTATATCTGCTTGTCTTGTGCTTAAATCTAATTCTTTATCGTCAAAAATTAATTCAATTTCTATTTCAGGGTTTAAGGTCATAAACTCTTGAATTCTAGGGGTAAGCCAATGAGTTCCAAAACTTCTGACTGTAGTGATTGTTAATTTTCCTGTTGGTTTATTTTTTTGATCACCCAAAGTTGATTCAACTTCTTTTAACTTACTTATTACGTCATGAGCTGTTTTAAATACGTATTCACCATTTTCAGTCAATGTAAGCCCTCTGGCGTGTCTCTCGAATAGTTGTACTTTAAGGTCTTGCTCTAGTGATTGAATTTGTCTGCTAATTGCAGATTGACTTAGATTTAGATTAATTGTTGCATTTGTAAAGCTGCCAGCTTCAGCAACTGCATAAAAAATTTTTAATTTATCCCAATCCATCTATTTATTTAGATCAACAATATACCGTCCAGAAGTTTCCCCTTTAAGCATTTTTGGGTATATATCCATTAAATCATCTAAGCTTATTGTCTTGATTGATTTTTCTAATTGATCAAAATCAATTAGGTTTTTGACTTCATTCCAAACAAACTCTCTTCTCTTAATCGATGCGGTAACAGAGTTAATTCCCCAAAGTTTAACACCCCTGATAATAAAAGGCATTACCGTTGTATTTAACTTGTAATCAGAAGCATTTCCACATGCGGCGACAATTCCATTATCTCTAGTTTGAGCTAGTGCATTAGCAAGAATTTTGCCACCAACTGTGTCAACTACACCGTCCCATAAACCTTTATCTAAAGGTCTGGCATCTTTATCTAAATCTGCTTTATTAATTATATTTTTAGCTCCTAGTGATTTCAAGTATTCTTCATTTTTAGCTTTTCCAGTGACAGCTGTTACGTCATAACCAAATTTATTTAAAATCATTACTGCAATACTTCCAACGCCACCTGAGGCTCCAGTAACTAAAACATCTTTTACTTTTTCTCCTAACAAAAGTTCTTCTCTTGCTTTGATTGCAAAAGAGCATAGTAAAGCTGTTAATCCAGCTGTACCTAAGATCATAGCTTGCTTGGATGTAATATCTCTTGGTTTTTTAACTAAAAAATCTCCATTAACTTTTGCAAGTTGTGAATAACCTCCAAAATAAATTTCTCCTACTCTCCATCCAGTAAGAATTACCTCATCCCCTTTTAAAAACTTAGAATTATCACTTTCTAAAACTGTTCCTGAAAAATCAATCCCCGGTATATGAGGAAATTCTTTTACTAGTTTTGCACCATTATTTAAAATAAGCGCATCTTTATAATTTAAGTCTGAGTAATCTACTTTAACAAGAACATCACCATGTTTTAAAAAGGATTTATCTATTGCTTTTACCTCTCTAGTAAAATTTTCACCATCTTGATTAATAATTAATGCTTTAAACTGATCTGACATGATATTTTCCTCCTTGGAAATACTACTTACTAATGAATCTTAAATACCTATTCTGAATACTTAGGTCTTCTTTAAATTGTCCTAAGAAGTAATTTGTAACTGTTGTTGCGTTTTCTTTTTTTATACCTCTCATAGTCATGCATTGGTGAGCTGCATCAATTGTAACTGCAACACCTTTTGCATCTAACGAACTCATTAAAGCTTTAGCAACTTGCATTGTTAATCTCTCTTGAGTTTGTAATCTTTTCGAAAAAACTTCAACAACTCTCGCAAGTTTACTTAAACCAACAACTCTTTCATTTGGAATATATGCAACATGAGCAGTTCCTACTATCGGTGCCATATGATGCTCACAGTGGCTTGAAACTGAAATATTTTTTTCAACTACCATGTCATCATAACCTTCAACGTCACCAAAAGTTTTCTCTAAAATTTTATTAGCATCTTCTGCGTATCCAGCAAAATATTCTTTGAATGCTTTAACAACTCTCTTTGGAGTTTCTAATAATCCTTCTCTACTAGGGTCTTCACCTATCCAGGTTAAGATTGTTTTAAATGCTTCTTCAGCTTCCTTATCAGAAACATTTTTAACCTCTAAAACCTTGCTATCTGTCTCTTCAACTAATTTCATATGACAACTTTATACAGTAAATCGATGTTTTTAAAATATTTAATATATTTTCTAGTATGCTACATAATTACCTAGAAATGTTTAAAAAAAGAGAAAATATAGTAGAAATTGAAGAAGGGAAACTCCTTTCTCCAAAATTTGACAATGATGGGTTAATTCCAGTCATTGCAATGTGCTCTAAAACTAAAGATATTCTTATGCATGGGTATATGAATGTAGAGGCTCTTAAAAAAACCATAGAAACTAAAGAAGCCCATTACTTTAGTAGGTCAAGACAACAGATTTGGCACAAGGGGAAAACAAGTGGCTTCAATCAAAAAGTTTTAGAAATAAGAATAGATGATGATCAAGATTCTATTTGGGTAACAGTCGATATTGGTGATGGAGCTAGTTGTCACGTGGGCTATAGATCTTGCTTTTATAGATCAATACCATTAGGTCCAATTGAAGATGGTAGACAGATAAAAATGAATTTTGAAGAAAATGAAAAATTATTTGATCCTGAAGTTGTTTACAAAGGACAACCGAATCCTACAAAAATTTAAATGAGTGATAAACAAAAAAATATTTTAGGCGAAGATCTTGAGGAATGCTCTAACGATCCATTAACGGGGTGGCACCGTGATGGTTGTTGTAGTACAGATGAAAATGATCATGGTGTTCATACGGTGTGTGCAAAAGTCACAACAGAATTTTTAGAGTGGGCCAAAGAGGCTGGTAATGATTTAATAACACCTCATCCAGAGTTTGGTTTCCCCGGTTTAAAAGATGGAGATGGTTGGTGTGTGTGTGCAAGTTGGTACGCAAGAGCAGTTGAAGCTAAAAAGGCTTGTCCTATTTATTTAAAAAGAACACACGAGAAAACTTTAGGGCTTATTTCAATGGAAGCATTAAAAAAATACGCTATTGATCTTTCCTAAGGGTTGTAAATAAATCAAAACCTTTCGATATAAATATATATAAAAGTTCATAATGAGTTTATGAATTCATCTATATTTTTTATTAAAAATTTAAAAATGGAAATTGTAACTAAAATAGCTCCAATAGGTTTAGCTTTGATTATGCTTGGACTTGGTATGAGTTTAACAATACAAGATTTTTTAAGAGTAATTAAAACACCAAAAGATTTTTTAGTTGGTTTTATTTGCCAAATGATTGTGCTTCCAATAATAGCTTTTGCTTTAATTAAATTATTAAATACCCCTATAGAACTTGCACTTGGCGTAATGCTTATTGCGTCTGCACCTGGTGGTGTAACTTCAAATGTACTTACCAAATTTGCTAATGGAGATGTTGCGTTATCTATATCGCTTACAGCAATTATTAGTTTAGTTAGTATTATATCAGTTCCATTTATTATTTTTATTTCAATAGATCTACTGAATATAGATTATGTTTCAAAAGAAATTTCTATACTTGGTATTTCTTTAAAGATGTTTTTCGTAGTAACTATTCCTGTAATGATTGGCATGATCATAAGGCATTATGCAAAAAGTTTTATAATAAAAAATGTTTTATTAATACAGCGAATATCAATAGCTTTATTTGTCTTAATATTTATAGCTATTTATATTGAAGAATGGGACAAGATTGTTAGCTTTATAACACGCGCGGGCCTAATCGCATTAATACTTAATGTTATAATGATGGTTGTAGGTTTTTATATAGCTAAATTTTTTACCAGTGGAGTTGCTCAGCAAAGATGTATCTCATTAGAGTGTGGACTTCAAAATGGAACCTTAGCTGTTTTTGTTGGAACTCAACTATTTGATGAAATGGTTTATATAGTACCAACCGCTGCCTACGCACTAATAATGATGCTAACTTCAATAATATTTTTATTTATTATCAAGAAAAATACTTAAGTTTTATTTTTTGACGAAATCTCTATAGAATTAAAAACTTTAGATGAAAAATTTGCTAATCGATCAAGCACAATTTTTTGTATAGGCAAAAGTTGCTTTGCAAAATTTCCTGTCAACCTATAATGTTTTTTTTCATCAATTGTTAAATAATTATTTTTAACTAACTTTTGTAACTTTCTAATAGCTGTTGCTCTAGGTATACCCGTAATATCAGAAATTGACATTGCATTAATTCCTTGAATCTTTTTATCTAAAAAAATAGCACCAAGATAATTAGTTCTATGTGTTCTTAAATTATTTAGTTTTTCAATTCTTATGTGTTGATTGACTACGCATGCGCCAAAAATATGAAAAGTTTCCAAATCTTTAAAAACTTTTTTGTAAGTAAGCATCATTGGGATTTGCATTTCGTAGTAAATTTTCCATATATAGGAAAAATTATTTTTTATAACTGTTTCTAATTCGCTTGAAGTTATTTTTCGTGAAATAAAATTTTCTTTATTATATAAATTTGAAAGGATTGCTAAAAAACGGGCCATTCTTTTTATTGAATTCTCTGGTTTAACGTGATTAAAACAAAATCTATCAATTAAAAATTTTTTTTTATTTTTTTTAATAACACCTAATTTTACTAGTTCATAAATTTTTCGCCTTGCAGATTCCTTGGGTATATTAAGTTCGTAGGAAATTTCACTTATATTAAATTTTTTTATTTCGACAGTATCCCTCTCGTAGAATTGATCATAAGATAACAGAACAAAACTTCTTGAATAAACGTCTATTGTTTTTTTTAATAAATAAATAATTATTAAAAATTTATCATGATTTTTAAAAGAGGAATAAATACCATTCATCCATTCTATTTGATAATTAACCCACAGTGGGCCAAGAGTGGAGTATTTATTTTCTATTAATTTTTTTATATCTTCCTTATAAATTTGCCTAGATATATCTGGAATTATATTTTTCATAAATTTTTAGTGATTTTAGCTTTAAAACCCAAAATGAACATAAGTTTTAAACCTACAGACCCATAGTGGCCATTACAAAAATTGTTTACGGCAGTTAATGATGGTTAATTAGTGTTGATGAGTATAGTAAAAAATATCAATATTAATAATAAGAACATTTCGCCACTAAAAAATCCCGAAGTAAACGAGAAAAAAACAACTGGGCGTGTTGATATAAATCATTTAATTGCCAGAGTTAGAAAAAAAGAAAATGCAGAAAATAGATCAAGTTTAATTTTCTTTAGTATTTTTGGAGCAGTTATCTTGTTTTTAGGTATTCTTTTATCTTTTTAAAAAAGATATTTTTAATTACATATTCCCGTATTTGGGACCACCACTTCCTTCTGGTGTAACCCAAGTTATATTCTGTGAAGGTTCTTTAATATCACATGTTTTACAATGAATACAATTTTGAGAATTAATTACAAATTTATTTACACCATTTTCAACTTGAACTTCATAAACCCCTGCAGGACAATATCTTTGTGCCGGTTCATCAAATTTTTCTAAAGTATAGCTAATTGGTAAATTTGGATCTTTGAGCTGCAAATGTACTGGTTGATTTTCTGTATGATTAGTTCCTGTTAAGTAGATAGAGCTTGTTTTGTCAAATGTAATAATATTATCAGGTTTTGGGTAATCAATTTTTGGCATTTCATTTGCCGGTTTTAATGTCTCATGATCTGCATGCTTATGCCTTAGGGTAAAAGGTAGTTTGCCTCTAAATAAAATTTGATCAATACCAGTAAATATTATTCCAAGTATTAACCCCAAACCAAAACTAGGTTTAACATTTCGAGCACGATGTAGCTCTTCATATACCCAACTTTTTTTAAACTTCACTGCATAGATAGATAAATCTTTACTTTCATTTAAACTTTCAACTATTGTTTCTGCTGCAATCATTCCACTCTTCATTGCTGTATGAGAGCCTTTAATTTTTGGCATGTTTAATGTTCCAGCATCGCAGCCAATTAGTAATGCTCCAGGCATAAACATTTTAGGTAAACTTTGCAACCCCCCTTCAATTAAAGCTCTTGCTCCATAAGAAATACGCTTTCCACCTTCAATTATTTTTTTTATTGCAGGATGAGTTTTAAACCTTTGAAATTCATCAAACGGGGAAAGATGAGGGTTTTTATAATCTAGTCCTATTACGTATCCTAAAAAAACTTGTTTATTCTCAGCATGATAAATAAAGCTTCCCCCATAAGTATTGTTATCTAATGGCCATCCCGCTGTATGCATAACCATTCCTTCTTCATGATTTTGTTCATTAATTTCCCAAATTTCTTTAAAACCTATTCCATATTGTTGAGGGTCTTTACCTTCTGATAAATTAAATCTTTCAATTAATTGTTTTCCCAGATGCCCTCTACAACCTTCAGCAAAAACTGTAACTTTTCCTAAAAGTTCTATGCCTGGTTCAAAGCTATCTTTTTTATTTCCATCTTTATCAAGACCCATATCTTGAGTTGCAACTCCTTTTACCGATCCATCTTCGTTGTATAAGATTTCATTTGCGGGAAAGCCTGGAAATATTTCAACCCCTAACGCTTCTGCTTGTTCTGCGAGCCATCTACATAGATTAGCTAAACTTATTATATAATTGTTGTGATTTTGCTGGACTGATGGAAGCATCCAAGTAGGCCAACTTAATGATTTAGATTTACCCAAAAATAAGAATTTTTCTTTAGAAACTTTGGTTTTAATGGGTGAGTTTAGATCTTTCCAATTTGGTAATAACTCATCTAAAGCTCTGGTTTCAAAAACATTTCCACTTAAAATATGAGCACCAATCTCAGAAGCTTTTTCGAGCAAACATACATTTAACTTTGGGTCTATTTGTTTAAGTTTAATAGCTGTAGATAGTCCTGATGGACCTCCACCAACGATTACCACATCATAATCCATTGCTTCTCTGGGCATATCTTGAATTTTTACAGTACTGATTATTTTTGTATAGTGTTTAATTTGTTCAATTCTTCTAAGAATTGTGGAAGTGCTTCAAATAAGTCAGCTTCTAGACCATAGTCTGCGACACTAAATATCGGTGCTTCGCCATCTTTATTTATAGCAACAATGATTTTACTTTCTTTCATTCCAGCTAAATGTTGAATTGCCCCTGAAATTCCAACTGCAATATATAAATCAGGTACAACTACTTTACCAGTTTGTCCGACTTGGTGTTCGTTACTTATATAGCCAGCATCAACTGCAGCTCTTGAGGCACCTATTGCAGCGTTTAATTTATCGGCAATATCAGTAATCAATTTAAAATTTTCTCCATTTTGCATTCCTCTACCACCTGAAATAACAATTCTAGCTGTTCCAAGTTCTGGTCTATCAGATTTAACCTCTTCTCTTTTTATAAATTTTGAAGACGTGAATTCGTCAACCTCATCTACTTTTTCAATTGATGCTGATCCACCTGAAGTTTCACAGGGTTCAAATGAAGTAGGTCTAATCGTTACACATTTTTTTTCGTCTGTACTTTTAACTGTAGCAAATGCATTGCCCGCATAAATAGGCCTTAAGAATGTATCTGGAGATATTACTTTAATAATATCACTAACTTGAGATATATCTAATAGAGCAGCCACTCTTGGCATTAAATTTTTACCAAATGTGTTTGCTGAACTAATTATATGAGAATAGTTTTCGGAAACTTTAACAACTAATGGTGCAAAGTTTTCAGGAAGAAAATTTTCATAATGAGCGGCCTCAACTTGTATTACTTTTTTAACCAAAGGTATTTCAGATAAAGATTTTGCTACATTTGCACAGTTATTTCCAATTAAAAGCGCATGAACATCACCATCAATTTGCGATGCAGCCGTAATTGCATTAAGTGTAAAAGCTCTTAATTCTTTATTGTTATGTTCTGCAATTAATAAAATTGACATTATATTACTTTCGCCTCGTTTTTAAGTTTTTGAACTAGTTCTGCTACGCTAGATACTTTAATTCCAGCTTTTCTTTTAGGTGGCTCTTCTACTTTAATTTGTTGTACTCTCGGCGTTACATCAACTCCTAAATCTGTGGCAGTAAATTCTTCTATTGGTTTTTTCTTGGCTTTCATTATGTTTGGTAGTGAAGCATAACGTGGTTCGTTTAATCTTAAGTCACATGTAATAATCGCAGGAAGATTGACTTCAATGGTCTCTAAACCCTCATCAATTTCTCTAATAACTTCTAATTTATTATCTTTAATATCAATTTTTGAAGCAAATGTTGCTTGAGGCCAATTCAACAGTGCGCTGAGCATTTGCCCTGTTTGATTACAATCATCATCAATTGCTTGTTTACCCATAAAAACTAAATCTGGTTTTTCTTTATCTACAATTTTTTTTAAAATTTTAGCAACAGCTAAAGGCTCAATAACTCCATCAGCTTTAACGTGAATTCCTCTATCAGCACCAACAGCTAAAGCTTTTCTAACTGTTTCTTGTGCTTTATCTTCACCAACCGTTACAGCAACAACTTCTATTTCTGTTCCAGCTTCTTTAATTTTTACAGCTTCTTCAATTGCATTATCATCAGGTGGGTTAGTTGACATTTTAACATTGTCAGTAACAATTCCCGTACCATCTTCTTTAACTCTAATTTGGACGTTGTAATCAATAACTCTTTTTACGGCGACTAATATTTTCATTATGCTCTTAGTAAATTATTTTCAGGATCGTAAGGACTATCCTCTAAAATAGTACAATCATACATTTTACCAAGAATATCAATTTTCAATTTTTGACCAGTTGTCGCAATCTCTGGTTTGATCATTCCTAAAGCGATTGATTTTCCTAATCTAAAACCATAATCACCTCCTGTAGCTCTTCCTATAACTTTTCCATTGTCATAAATTGGGTTATTTCCCAAGACGTCTGCATCATCTATATTGTGAATTTCCATTGTTACCAATTTATTTGAAAAACCTTTTTCTCTCCATTTATTTAAGGCTTCAAGTCCAATAAAGTTACCTTTGTTAGGATGAATAAATCTATCTAACCCTGACTCGTAAGGTGAATATTCAATTGATAATTCTGTTCCAACAAGTTTATAAGATTTTTCAAGTCTCAAACTATTCATTGCTCTAATCCCATAAGGCTTAATACCCAAGTCTTTACCCGCTTCCATTAATTTGTCAAAGATATGGTTTTGATATTCAATTGGGTGATGAAGCTCCCAACCTAGCTCTCCCACAAAATTAACTCTCATTGCATTAACTGGTGCATTACCGATATCTACATTTTTAGCACTTAACCATTTAAAATTTTCTTTTGAAAAGTCATCTCTTGATACTTTTGTCATTAACTCTCTAGCTTTTGGACCAGACACAACAAGCACACCCATACTGTTAGTTAAGTTTTCAAATTGAACACTGCCATCTGTTGGCATCCACTTTTGAATCCAATCATGGTCTAATCTTTGATTTGCTCCAGCAGAAACTAGATAGTAACTACCTTCCGTTTCTTTCATGATTGTGAACTCTGAATGTACGCCACCCTTGGTATTGAGTGCATGACATAATCCTATTCTTCCAATTTTTTTTGGAATTTTATTTGCAACTAAATAGTCTAAAAATTCTTCAGCGCCTAAACCTTTAACTCTACATTTTGCAAATGCAGTCATGTCTAAAAGACCAACATTCTCTTTTACATTTTTGCACTCTTTTTCAATTGCTTTAAACCATTTAGACCTTCTAAATGACCAGTCATCTTTTTGTTCCATTCCATCAATTGCAAAAAAATTAGGTCTTTCCCAGCCAAATTTTTGTCCAAATACTGCTCCTAGAGCTTTCATTCTATCATAACAAGGTGACGTTCTTAATTCTCTAGCAGCACCTCTTTCTTCATCAGGGTAATGAACTTTAAATACATGATTGTAAGCTTCTTCATTTTTTTCTTTTAAATATGATTTT
>Ga0307986_10003565_pt1 | contig 10778 bp, 11 predicted proteins | sample EllFjometageno82_FD_203170 | JGI IMG/M metagenome (GOLD analysis project Ga0307986, IMG submission 203170) | Marine microbial communities from Ellis Fjord, Antarctic Ocean - #82 | ecosystem: Environmental > Aquatic > Marine > Unclassified | place: Southern Ocean | collected 2014-10-09
AACTACGTGCATCAATTTTTCTAGAAATTACTTTTTGGTTATAAAGGTCGTCATTATAAATTAATGCAAAACCTTTATTAGAGTAGCCATTATCAAAAAATATATTTGGTTTATTTTCTTTTAAATATCCAGTAGTGCAATTGGATAGATGTAAAAAAATAATTACAAATAAAATTTTTTTACAAAACATTTCTAAATTTATTCTTTAGTGTACACACTGCTAAGCCAAACCTCAAAGATCTATTCCATTGAAGTATTTTTTCATAATTCTCAAAAACTATGTAGGCTGGTTCTAAATTTTCAGAATTTGGGATAATATCTTTATCGGGTGTTATAATTGACCCAATTAAATTTTCATCAATAGCGTAGCTATCACCTTCTTCAATATATTTTTTTAAAGTTTTGAAATTATTTTTATTATGTAATTTTTTTGCAGAGGTGTTTAGTAATATTTTTGGTATATTTTTAGTCAACTTAACTTTTACAAAACAAGGTTGATTTTTTTTCCAACCAATTTTGTTTATATAATTAGCTGCTGATGCAAATGAGTCTTTTGTTGATTTAAGTTCAATAATACCATTCATATCAAAATCGAATGCATAACGCTCAATAGTAGAAGGCATAAATTGAAAATTTCCAAAAGCACCAGCCCAAGATCCATATAAAATATCATGGTTTATCTTTTTTTTTTCTATTAGTTGAAGAATAGTGATTAATTCTTTTGTAAAAAATTTAGATCTTCTTTCATCAAAACTTAATGTTGCAAGAGAGGATAATATATCCATTTTTCCAACATAAGTTCCAAAATTTGTTTCAATACCCATCAAGGCTAGTAATAAACTTTTTTCAACTGAAAACTCATTGTCAATCAAATCTATAAAGCTTTCATTTTTTTCATACAGCATAGTGCCTTGCTTGACTTTTTGATTAGATGTTCTTTTGGAAATATAAGTTTTTGTATCCTCATAAAATTCAGGTTGAAAACGATCATATTTAATAACTTTAGGTAAAAAAATGACATCTGACATCGCTAAATTATAAGTTAACTCAGAAACACCATTTGCTAAAGCATGTGCTTTAAAATTATTCAACCATACATCAAATGTTATTTCATCAGAAGACGATAAACTTTTTGTAAAAAATAAGAATATAATTATTAAATATTTAATTGTTTTCATATAAATCTTTTAAATAAATAATTACAGCAATCCATATTAAAATGAAACTTAATGATTTTTCAAATGAAAAAGCTTCATTATAGTAAAAAAAACCAAGTATAAATTGAAATGTTGGGGTAATATAAAATATCATTCCAGTGGGGCCAAGTCCACAAAGCTCAACCCCTCTTACATACATAAATAGTGGTATAACTGTCATTGGGCCAGCTAGCATTAGTATCAACATCAATGATGGGGAGCTTAAACTGAAATCATTTAAATTATTCTGGAAAATTAAATAAAAAGAAAATAGAGCAAAAGGTAATATAAAGAGACTTTCAATTAACAAACCAACATCTGTATCGACATTAACTTTTTTTCTTAATAGATTATAAAAACCCCAGCTCAGAGCCACAATTATCCCTACCCATGGAATTGAGTTAAAATTAAGAACCAGAAGCAGTAAAATTGAAATCAGAACTAATATAATTGAGATGCCTCTTTTTTTATTAATTTTTTCATTATAAAAAACATATCCTAAAAAAACACTTAAAATTGGCATTATAAAATACCCAAAACTTGCATCAATAATTTTTTCAGTTCCTACAGCGTATATCCATGTTGCCCAGTTAATGAATATTAATAATCCTGAAAAAAATAAACAAACGAGTTTTTTTTTATTAGATATTATTTCAAAAAAAATATTCCATTTACAAAAATAGAAAGTGGTAATAATTAATACTACCGATGTCCAAATACAACGATGGATAACAACCTCAATTGGGCCAGCAAAAGATATATATTTAAAATAGATGACTCCTATTACTCCCCACCAAAAAGAACCTAAAGCAGTTAAAGTAAGACCTTTATTGAAGTTTTGATTTTTCATTATATTAATATTTAAGCTATTAATTCATTTTATGATTAATTTATCAATTTTATTGTTGAAATAAAATTTTATAATAATAGAACCTTGTTTACGGAGGGATGGCAGAGCGGTTGAATGCACCAGTCTTGAAAACTGGCAAAGGGGCAACTCTTTCCTGAGTTCGAATCTCAGTCCCTCCGCCATTACTTACTCACATATTTATAATTTCTAAATAACTCAGTAACTTTATTTGTTTCAATTTTAACTGTTAACATTAAACCCTTGTTAAATTTATAAAGATTTTCGTCATCAAGGTCTAATAGATCACACAATAGTGGTAATTCATCATCTGTTAATTGATCAATATATATCTTGGTAAATGAACCTAATAATTTATCCATTTCTTTTGTCCCCCTATAGTTAGCTCGGTAGGTTATCTTATTTTTTAAATTCTTTATATTAATGATCATAAATTTTTATATATTGTATCTAACATGAAAATTAAAAATAATTATGATTATTTATTAGCAGATCTGACAAAATTAAATGGTGTTGGTAAAAAAACCATGGAAATTCTTAAAAAAAAAAAAATTAATAATATTTTTGATTTATTATGGAGATTGCCTAAATCATATACAGATAGAACTTTAGTTAGTAAAATTTGTGATCTTCAAATTGGAATAATTCAAACAATCAGAATAGTTCCTTTAAAATATCAATTTCCAAGAGTTAGAAATTTACCAAATAAAGTTAATTGCCAAGATCAAACTGGAACTATTGATTGTATATTTTTTAATAGTCATGAAGGATATGTTCGAAAAATTTTACCCATAAATGAAGAAGTAACAATTAGTGGAAAAATTAGTAATTATAAAGGACGGTACCAGATAACAAACCCAACCTATATTTCTCAAGATAGTTCGTTAATAGAAATTATAGATAATAAATATTCATTAACAGAGGGAATTACCGAAAAAACTTACAGTAAAATCATTAATCAAATTTTAAAAAATTTACCCATATTAAATGAATGGCATGATGACGATGTATTAAAAAAATTTAATAATGAGAGTTGGAATGATTCTATAATTAAATTACATGACCCTACAAATATTGAAAATTATAAAGCAAATTTTTATAAAAGACTTGCCTACGATGAGATATTAGCATCTTTTTTAGTTAATTCAGAAATAAGAAAAAAAATTAAAAAGATTAAAAAAGTTTCTAAAAAATTTACAGAAAAAGCTCACAATCAAATCATTAATAAATTAAGCTTTAATCTTACTATGGATCAAAAAAAATCTTTAGAAGATATAAATTATGATTTAAATTCAAAGAGTAAAATGTTTCGACTTTTACAAGGTGATGTAGGAAGTGGAAAAACCATCGTTGCTTTAATTTCCGCATTAAATGTTATCAGTTCTGGCTTTCAAGTTGCGATAATGGCTCCAACAGAAATATTAGCCAGACAACACTATACATTAGCTAAAAAATTATTTCCAAACGATATTTCCATTGAATTACTTTCGAGTAAAAGTGCAAATATCGATAAAAAAAGAATTATTAATGAGTTGGAGAATAATAAAATCAATATAGTTTTTGGCACTCATGCAATATTTCAAAAAAAAATAATTTTTGCAAAACTTGGTTATATCATTATTGATGAGCAGCATAAATTTGGTGTGAGACAAAGAAAACTTTTATCTGACAAAGGTGGAGATAATTGTGATATTCTTTTAATGTCTGCAACACCAATACCAAGAACTTTAACTATGTCAGTTTATGGTGACATGGATGTCTCTATTATTAGGGAAAAACCAAGTAATAGGAAAGAGGTTAAAACTTATAGTAAATTAGAAAATAAAATAGACGAAGTTATTAAGTTTGTTAAAAAAGAAATAAAAAATGGCAATCAAATATTTTGGGTATGTCCTTTAATTGAAGAGTCTAAAAAAATAGATCATCAGTCATCAGTTAGTAAATATAAATTTCTTAGCGAACTATTCCCAAATAATGTTGCTTTGCTTCATGGTAAAATTGAAAATGATGAAAAAGAACAAATATTAAATAAATTTTTAAATAAAGAATATTCTATTTTAGTTTCAACAACCATTATAGAAGTTGGAATTGACTTTCCAAACGCAAATGTAATCATAATCGAAAATGCTAATAAATTTGGATTATCTCAATTGCATCAATTAAGAGGAAGAGTTGGTCGTGGGACTAAACAGGCAAGTTGTATACTGATGTTTAAATCTAACCTAACAGTAAATGCTAAAAAAAGAATTAATATCCTAAAAAATTCAAATGACGGATTTGAAATTTCTGAGGAAGATATGAAATTACGTGGTTTTGGAGACTTGCTTGGTTTCAAACAAAGTGGAATTAAAAATTTTAGATTGGCAGACCCTATTCAAAATGAGGATTTATTTTTAATGGCAGAAAAACAAATTAGAAAAATTGAATTAGAAAATATTAATATAGATAAATATAAAGCTTTACTAAAGCTTTATGATCAAGCAGATATAATTAATGATATCGTTTAGTTTTTTGGTATAGAGGTTCCTGCTGAAACTATAAATTTAGATGCTTCTTCAAAAGTCATATCAAGGTAAATTAAATCTTTTTTTGGAATCATTAATAGAAAACCACTTGTAGGGTTTGGTGTTGTTGGAACAAAAACATTAACAAGATCTATTTTTGTCTTCGATTTAATTTCACCAGTATTTTCTTTGGTAGCAAAACCAACGGCCCAACAGTCTTTTCTGGGGTACTCAACTAATACAACACTTTTTTTATTACCATCTTGATTTCTAAAAGAGTCGGTCATCTGTCCTATTGCTGAGTAAATGGTTCTCAATATTGGGATTTTTTTAAATAGATCATCTACTATTTGTAAGAACTTTTTACCCAAGAATGACAGAGAGAGGCCACCAACAATAGTTATAAAAATAATTGTTAAAACAATCTCTACACCAGGGATAGAATATGGAAGATAAGTATTTGGATTAAGTCCAGAGGGAACTAATTTAGTTGAAAAATTTATTAAGAATTTACTTAAATAAAGCGTAAATCCAATAGGTACTAAAACGATGACACCAGTAAAGAAGTAGTTTCTTAATTTTAAAGCTATAGATTTTTTTTTCTTATTAGGCATAAATATTTTAGTTATAGCTAGAGTAAATAACAAATGAAACAGCGATAATAAATAGAGTAGCTAAAATTTTATTGTTTAAATTCATATAAGTTTGTATTCATATAATTAACAAAATTATATTAAAATGAATAGAAGAAAATTTTTAAGTTATGTGGGGTCTGGTTGTTGTGGTGTTATGATTAATGGATGCTCTACAGCTCCTATTACCTCCAGAAGACAATTTAAGATTATTCCTGAGGCTAAATTAAATGCTCAGGCAGCTGCAATTTATGAAAAAGTTAAAGAAAAAGAAAAAATGAGTGATGATAAAAAAACACTCAAACAAATTAAAGATATCGGAAAGAGAATGGAAGATTCTATATCTGAATATTTTTCTAGATCTGATATTAACGACCCTACCTTAGGTTTTGATTGGGAATACATACTCATAGATAATAAAAAAGTTAAAAATGCATGGTGCATGCCAGGTGGTAAAATTGCTGTTTACACAGGTATTTTAGATATCACCAAAAACATAGACGGGTTGGCTGCGGTAATGGGTCATGAAATTGCTCATGCTGTTGCTAAGCATTCAGTAGAACGTGCTAGTCGAGGTGTATTATTAAATACCGGAACTCAATTAATTGATATTTTTACTGGTGGAAAATTGTCTCAAGTAAATAGGGTTACAGGAATGAATACAGTCGGTCTCTTATCTCAGATTGGTATAATGAACCCATTTAGCAGAACACAAGAAAGTGAAGCTGATTATTTAGGTATGATTTTTTCATCATTATCTGGATATGACATAAGAGAAACTAAAAAAATTTGGAAAAGAATGAAAGCTTCAAAAAAGGGTAAGGAAATTTCAGAGTTTATGAGTACCCACCCTTCATCAGATACAAGAATTAAAAACTTAACAGAATGGGAAAATAAAATAATTTTAGATTTTCCACCTATTGTCTTGGGATAAACCTGAATTACTTAATTAGAAAATTTAATTCATTTTTTTTTTATTTATTACTTTTATCATTTTAATGGCAATTTTTTGGCTTTATCAAAAGTATCATGTAGGAAATGATTCAACGATATCTGAATAGTTAATAAATTACCAGGGGGTTTTACTAGAAGTGGTATTATTGGAGAAATTTGTTATCAATTATAAATTTTTTTGATTTAAAATTAAGGTTTGTAATTTTTTTGTTTCAATTATTTTTATACCTCACTTATTTGATTCTAATTTATTTTTTATAAAAGATGTTCCAAAAAATATTTTAACAATAATAGCAATATTTTCTCCAATATTTCTCTTATATCCTATTGCAGAACTTGAGGTTTTGGCTAGAAAAGAAATTTTTTTATACGTAGTATTTATAATATTTTTACATTTATCAAGCAACCAATACTCAAAAAATGTTCCATTAATTTATATATTTTTTATATTTCCAATATTATGTCTAATATGGGAACCTTTTGTTTTCTTTTTCATGTTTGCAGCGTTTGTTATTTTAACTAGAAATATTGATGAATCATTTAAAAAAATTACGTTAAAAATATTTTTAAGTTTTAGCAGCTCAATACTAATATTAATTATAATTTTTCTAAATAAATTAACTCCCAATGAGCATGCGATAATGGCAAATTCTTTGATGGAAAACTTTGGTGAGATTTGTTATATGTCATGCTCCTTACTCGGCACTAAAACATCAATTAGCGATCAATTTACTCCTGTTATACAACATTTATCTCTTGAAGTAGTCTTTAGATATTCAGTAATTGTATTAATAGGTTTTTCAGCTTTATTTTTTTTAATTTATGATACAAAATTAAATTTTAAAGCAATTTCTTTTGAGTCAAATTATATAGATGGATTAGTACAAAAAATTTTCTTTTAACTTATTCAATTATGCTTTTGCCTTCATTAATATTATTATCAATTATGACTGACTGGGGGAGAGTAGTTAATATTGCTTACACTTTTTCAATTTTAACTTATATTTATCTAATTAAAAATAACTTAGTTACCATTGAAAAAAAAAGTTTTTATTATTTTATTTTTCATTTTTGCATTTGGATGGAATCAAAAAACAGCGATGACAGGAGATGTTGCAACAAACTCATTATATAAAGTTGTTTATAATACATCGAAAAAAGTATTTGGCTTTGGTGGCATAAGAATATTTCAAGATAACCCCATAGTTAAGTTTCATAAAAAATATATTGAATAGTATTAATTAAAATTAATGATTTATTTGGTGAGCCCTGATGGACTCGAACCATCGACCCATTCCTTAAAAGGGAATTGCTCTACCAACTGAGCTAAGGGCCCACATATAAACTATTGAGGTTAAAATAATTTTTTTTATTTAATTTTAAAAAAACTTTTGGTGAAGTCTTCTTTAAAATTTTTAAATTTCTTTACACTTAAAAATCTAAACAATAAAAAAATATCTAAACTTAAATAATTTTTATTACCAAAAAACAATTATTTATTCCATAACTTGATAAATTGCAAATATTTAAATTACAACTTATCAATGTATTCATCGTGAAATTTATCAAATGTTCCTTTTTTGATATTTTTTCTAATAGCAGACATTAATTCTTGGTAAAAATTGATATTATGAAGAGTAAGCAGTGTTGAGCCTAATATTTCATTTGTATTAAAAAGATGATTTAAATAGTTTTTCGAATATTTATTTAGGCTTAAGTTTGAACAATTATCATCAAGTGGCTCGTTGTCACTTTTAAATTTATTATTTTTAATATTTAAGCGTCCTCTCCAAGTGAAAGCTAGCCCTGTTCTACCAGATCTCGTTGGCATTACACAGTCAAACATGTCAACTCCTCTCTTCACAGCACCTAAAATATCAGTAGGTGTTCCAACGCCCATTAGATATCTGGGTTTTTCCACTGGCATAACTTCTTTTATATCATTTAATACATCAAACATTTCATTCTGAGTTTCGCCAACAGCTAAGCCACCTATGGCGTAACCATCAAAATTAATTTTTGTTAGCGCATTAACCGATTTAATTCTTAGATCTTTAAATAAACCTCCTTGAACTATTCCAAATAACCCTTTGTGTGGATTTATTCCAAAAGCAACCTTTGATCTTTCAGCCCAATATATTGATAATTCCATTGATTTATTAATGAGATTATAATCTGTTGATTTTTTTGGGCACTCATCCATGATCATTACTATGTCTGAGTCCAAACCTTTTTGCACTCTTATACTTTCTTCAGGACTTAATATAAATTTTTTTCCATCAACATGAGAATTGAAAATTGCACCTTTTTCTCTATCAACTTTATTTAATTTTGAAAGAGACATAACTTGAAAACCACCAGAATCTGTAAGTATTGGAAGTTTACAATTCATGAATTTATGAAGACCACCAGCTGAAATTATTCTATCGACTCCAGGTCTAATCATTAAATGATATGTGTTTGATAGTATTATTTCTGAACCTGTTTTAACAACATCATCAATTAAACATGCTTTAACTGTAGCTTGAGTGCCAACGGGCATAAAAGCTGGGGTTTGAACATCACCTCTATGAGTTTCAATCAGCCCAACTCTTGCAAACTTATCATTTGCAATGACATTAAATTTAAAGTTTTTTAATGCCATGGAAAGATTTAGTTATTATTTGAAGCTAATAATTTTATCCGGGTCAGAAACAGATCCATTATCATTTGAATCACCTTTTTTAATTTTATCAACTAACTCCATACCCTCGATAACTTTTCCAAAGACTGTATATTGTCTATCCAGAAACGAAGATTCTTTAAAACAAATAAAAAATTGACTATTAGCACTATTTGGATTTTGCGATCTCGCCATAGATAAAGTTCCTCTTTCATGAGGTAGATCACTGAATTCCTCTTTAAGATCAGGCAAATCAGACCCTCCCTGACCAGCTCTTTTTAAATCAAACTCATCATTAGAAGAGTTACCAAATTTAACATCACCTGTTTGTGCCATGAAACCATCAATTACTCGATGAAATACAACACCATCATATTTACCCTCTTGAGCAAGTTGTTTAATTCTTTTAACGTGATTAGGTGCTACGTCATCAAAAAGTTTAATTTTTAAGTCTCCGTCTTTAAGTTTTAAAATCATTATGTTTTCCTCTGCATTGATGTTGTTGGTTAATATAAAAAATAAAATTAATAATTTTGATATAAGTTTATTCATATTTTTCTTTTAGTGAGTTTATGGTGCTTTTTGTAGTAAATTTTTTAATATCTCCTCCCAATCTAACTATCTCTTTTACAAATTTTGAGGAAATAATCTGATTTTCTACATCTGACATTAAAAAAATGGTTTCTATATTATTATTCAATTTTCTATTCATTCCGGCTAATTGAAATTCATACTCAAAGTCTGATACAGCTCTTAGGCCCCTTAGAATAATATTAGATTTGTATTTCTTACAAAGATCAGTTGTTAAAGAGGTAAAAGAAATAATTTCAATTTTTTTCTTATCTAATTTTAAATCAGAAAAAAGTGCTTTCTTAATTATTTCAATTCTTTCAATAGAGTTAAAAAGATAATTTTTGTTAGCACCATCAGATACTGCCACAATAACTTTATCAAATAGCTTTAAAGCTTTTTTGATAACATCTATATGGCCAAAGGTAATTGGATCAAATGTACCAGGGTATACAACAACTTTTTTCATTAAGCCAAGCTATCATCAATTTTTATAGCCGAAACTACTTTTTCATCACCAGATAATTTGATAATCCTTACACCTTGTGTATTTCTACCCGCAGTTCTAATTTCTTTTACAGCTACTCTTATGACTCTACCTTTGTTAGTGGAAATCATTACCTCATCATCTTCAAAAACTGGGAATGAAGAACATATACTTCCATTCCTTGGAGAATTAATTATACCAATTATACCCTTACCACCTCTATTAGTTACTCTATAATCAAAATGAGAAGTTTTCTTTCCATAGCCATTTTCTGTAATGGATAAGATGAACCTTTCTTTTGTCGTCAAATCAGTTTTTGTTACTTTGTCATTTTTTTTACCTTTTTCCTGATTTACAATAGACAATGAAACTATCTCATCATTAGGTGCTAAATCAATGCCCTTAATTCCCTTGGATGATCTTCCTTTGAACACTCTAAGTTTTTTTGATTCAAATCTAATACATTTTCCATTTTTTGTACTTAACATTATATCTTGATCATCTTTACAGATTTCAACACCAACAATCTTATCATTAGGATCAAGTTTCATCGCAATTTTTCCAGCCGAGTTAATTGATGAGAAATCTTCAAGACTATTTTTTCTTACTTTCCCTTTTGCTGTAGCAAAAACTATTTGTAAGTTCTTCCAATCACTCTCATCTTCAGGAAACGGCATTATAGAACTGATTGATTGATGACTCTTTAATGGTAAAATATTAAATAAGGATTTACCCTTAGATGTAGTGGAACCTTCAGGAATTTTCCATGCTTTAATTTTATAAACAAGTCCTTCAGTTGAAAAGAAAAGAACAGACGTATGAGTATTAACGGATAATGTCTGAACAACTGAATCCTGATCTCTTGTAGTGATACCAGATTTACCTTTTCCACCTCTTTTTTGTTG
>Ga0307986_10003567_pt1 | contig 10775 bp, 8 predicted proteins | sample EllFjometageno82_FD_203170 | JGI IMG/M metagenome (GOLD analysis project Ga0307986, IMG submission 203170) | Marine microbial communities from Ellis Fjord, Antarctic Ocean - #82 | ecosystem: Environmental > Aquatic > Marine > Unclassified | place: Southern Ocean | collected 2014-10-09
GTCGCGTAAGACTCTGTAGTTTCGTTATATTCTAATTTTGCGGTAAATTGGAACTGGTATAGGAACCCACTTACCCAATTGTTTTCCCAAAAATAATTCATTATACCATTACATAAAGCAACTGCAATTTTTTCTCTTCTTGTCCATTCCCTCAATACTGTCATATCTAGGTTTTCGTTTATACACCCACTAGCAAAACATATTATTTTAACATAACACCCACCACCCGCTATACCATCTAGAACATTAAGTGATTGTGGGTTCGAGGAACCATCTGAATTATACCCATAGTTATCATCACAACAAACCCTAACCTCATCTGTCTCTTCACAACAATCGTGGTTGAATGACCCTCCGAAGGTATCACCAACATCACTATTACCTGGTGGACATTGTGGTAGACATGACGAAGTTGTACTAGGACCAGCAGGGTTTGCTGGGTCACCTGGTGGGTCACCGGGACATGGCCATCTGTGGGTGGGGTTGGATGTTAGGAAGTGCATACTATCTTCAATATTGACATTTCCGACGTTTGTCCTACACATACATTTCTCACATTCGGGGTATTTGGTTTGTCTAAGTTTAAATAAGACCATACCCATCCTTAAACCAAAAAATTCACACTTAGCACCACAACCAAAACCATTTAAATTTACCGAGCCACACATCTCTGGTGGTGCCGCACTGGAGGGTAGTATCCATGTCATCGCAAATATTGTCGTACCCCATATACTAATCTCTAGACAATATATGAAACACCAGAATACACACATTATAAATATTATAACCAAAACCACAGCTAATATAATACTTAAGAATGCAGCTAATATAGTAACAAAATACGCGATTAACTGATAGAACATACCTAGAAAATCTATTAAAAACATCCATAAGAACACCATTAGGTTTGGGCTTCTGACAGCACTGTTGATTGGGAAGAACATTGCGGTTGTGGAACATTGCTGGTCCATTTCTGGTAATATCTCTTTTATTCCAATAAATTGTCTTCTACCACTATGTTTTACATGGTCATGAAATTGTGAATAAGTATAAACCCTATTAAAGGTCATATCATAAAACACATCTTCGGCTGCGGGCATAAGATTTCTCTGTGCCCACGGATGGTAATCACTATACTTTGTAGAAAACGTATACGAACTTGCCTCAATACCAGGCCAATCACCATTATTATCACCTTCCCAATGTTTGTAGAATTCTCTAATATTTGGTACTAGGTGAGAACCTATCCTTCTTTGTCTCGCCCCACCTGTTGCTTGTTCTGGTCTTACTCTAAATCTAACTCTTGTTCTTGTAGCCACACCTAGTGTTGGGTCGTCGGATAATACCATATCACCAAACTCGTCGGTTACCATGTAGTCTAGGTTCATCGGTAGGTGTATAAGGAAAGAACCGGTGTCGTCAATTACCCTACCACCATCTTCAAGGTAGTATCTTTCTAAAATAGGTACTTCACCCCCTAATGGTGCTCCCCACCCACCAGGTAGGTATTGTGGGTAAGCAAGAGGGTCGTTTTCAAAAAATGGAGTATACCTTACACAATCTATAATTCCTGGTTTTGATATTAGACTACATAGCCCACCCATATTAGCTTTTGGTCTACAGTTATTATTTACAGAATCTTTATCGGTGTCTGAAGCTGTACTACCCATAAACACAGCTCTAGGTTCTAATTTAAACCCAGTTTGTGATAAATCAAAATCAACCCTTGTAATGGCAGCTCTACAAAATTCTTCGTCACCCCAAAAAGGTCTAACATCTATAGATTTTTGTAAATTTAATACTTGTGGTAGAGAATCTATCGCTCTATCATCCCTAAATCTAGGCCCATCAAAATCAGAATCTGGGAACCCTTTTATTTTAAAATCTTCTGGCAACAATGAAAAACAACCAATATCACTAACATCCACATCCATAATGATAGTTTGGTCACCTATAGGCACCCCATATATCATGAAATCTCCGGACTCATTTGTTTTTACGGTATACCTATAATATTTCTCATATACGTATTTAACTTCTTGTTTATTTAATACATTACTTAGTGTTGGGAAAGTTCCTACGTTTACGTGACAGTCAAATGTTTTTTCACTACTTAGTAAATTATACCGTTTACCATCCTCATCACTATCAAAAGGTTGTTTAAATGGGTATAAAAATTTTATTACCTCGTTTTCTTCATCTTTATCGTCTAATGGTACAAATATTGATACCTTTGCATTTGGGATTCCGAACCCACCATTAGCTACTACCCTCCCAACAACAACACCAAAATCAGCACACATACGTGTATACACATCTTGTTGCGTTAATGAAAGACTAAGAATTTCTAACAAATCAAAGTCCTGTTTTAATTTAAATGTTACATTTTTATCTTTTGCACCATTTACATTGATATCCGTCCTTACCCTGAATGATTGACCCATATTTAATATTATTAATTACCCCATAAAATAATTCTATTATTTTTATGGTGGCTATAAAATAAATAGTTCCACCATTAAAACTAAAAGTACTTAATAATGGAATATAGTAAAGATTATTAAAATACTGGTTTACTTGGTTTTTTGAATCTCACGGAGATGTCTTTTTCTGGGAAACGGATTTGTAGTATCTCGTTAGGTTGAGCGTATATGGTGTCTTCTATTAGCCCGATTTGTTTAGTTGTTGCATTTATGTATGGTTGGGTACTTATGGATTGGGAGTATCCACCACCTACCTTATTAAACACATATAGTCCTGTTATGTTTAGGACCCCTGGTTGTCCCATTATGAAACCTCTTAGTGTGCCTAAAGTTAGGTCTTCACCTAATTCCATTTTATCCACCGAAAAATATTCACTAATTTTTGTTATCACGTTTGTAACAATACTGCCCTCATTCGCTGATTTTTCTAAAATTAAATCAAGACTTAATGACAAATCTATAACTCTTGCAGCTCCAACCAATATGTAGTCATTTAACATCCTGTAGTTGGATAGGTAGTTTGCTATATTATTTTTAAGTGTTTCACTAACTAGTGATGTTAGTTTACCGTCTGGTGTATAGGATAAAACATTTAAGTTTACTTTATTTTCTATTTCGGTAACCCCAACTTTAGCTGGTGCACCAAATGTAGCTGGCATTGTTCTTAATTTAGAAACGTAATCATTAATTGTAACACCTCTATTCTGTGCTGTAAAATTAAAAGCTATATAATTTCGTATCTCATCTGGAGACATCTGATTTGCCCCACCTATAGATGGTGTAGTATTTGTAACAGATAAACTATTTTTTACTGTTTGGTTTATCTGTTGGCTTGGTCCAGCTACCACAAAATCCACACTTCCTACCGTATTTATTGCTCCAGCTCCTATGTTTGATGATTTCCCACCACCAACTCTATATTGTATGAATAGAGTAGTATTTCCTTTAACGGAGTTACCTAAAGATACGTTATTTAAAAACTGTGACATATCTAATTTAACACCCTTTGACACAAATCCGTCTAACAAGTCTTGTGAGGTTTGGTTCCCACTACCAAAAGTTAAGTGAAAGAACCCTTCAGGTGTAAACTCAGTAATAAATCTTTGTGGTACCGTAATATACTTACCAACTTTTATACCTGGAGTATCTGGTGGCATAGAAGGGTCTATAACAAAAACTTCGTTTTGTGCTAAAGCTTCCACTTCATTCCATTTATTTGCCGTTGGTGATATGAATTCCGTGGTACTTGGTATCGTTTGGTACCCAAGACCATCTTTTTGTATTACACTAGTTACGCCTATAACATTTTTTTCCGGTAAAAAAAGTTTAAAGAATGGGTTACTATCAGCATTATTAATTTCTTTTTTAAATACCTTAGTTATTCCATTCACCAACACTTCTTTTTTAATAATCGTATAATTTTGTATAATACCATTAGAATTATAATTTGGTATTTTTGTTTGGTTTGGTATTCCTTCTGCACTATACTGAGATGAGAAGTCACAATCTTCTATTAATTCGAATACCTGACCAGCCCCCCTAAATTGTCCTCCGGCTCTTATCTTACCCAAATATTTAAAATCTTCTTTATCCCCTAAAACTGGGACTATGATGGATAAGTCACATACAGTAACTGAAGGTCTATTTCCTGGAATTTTTAAACCATAAGTTTTAGCTATGTTATATAAAGAACTCCTTTCTTGTGCATATTGTAAGACTGTCTCTTGGAAGGTTCTGTCTATTTGGAAATTTAGGTTGTCTGCGACTGCCGCATTTAGGTCTAAAAATACAGAATATATTGATGCATCATTAGCATTTTTAATTAAGTCTGGATAATAGGTATTCGTTAACCTTAGAAGTTCATTCCTAACCCCTAAAAAATCTCTTTCTGTATATGCTATTTTTTTCTCTGCCATATTATAAGTCTATTATAACAAAATCTTTACTCTCCAACATACCATCTCCAGCGGTATAGTCAATCCTTACTCTCATAGAGTAGTTTCTTTGGGCTTCCCCAACAAAACTCATGTTACCATCATCCATAGTCAAATCAATTTCTTGTTCATTATTTTTTTCCTCAGCTTTTAAATCTTCTAGTGTTTTTACGTCGACACTATTAATAACCAAACTAGGTAAATATTTACTCACCGCTTCACGTATTTCTCGTTCAATAGATATCTTAGTGGTCATATCCATTTGTTCGAATATATAACCAGCTAAATTCGTACCAAAATCAGGTAAAAAGTATCGTGTACCCTTACGTGTAAGAATTAAATGAACAAGGTTAGACCTTATCTCACTATCAGTATCGGTATTTAGTCCTAGAAAAAAACCTTCGGAACTATCTACAAATGGGAATGTTATACCGTATCTTTGGGTTGGCATTTCTTTTTTATAATAAATACTTCATATATTACTTTATGGTTTGTTTTGATTTTAAGATTATATTACCTTAGTTGTTGGCTATTTTTTGTATGTTTGGGTTGGTAGGGGCAGTGTCTGCAGTCATTTCCACAACACCAACCTCTTTTTTTATGATAGTCCTCTGTCATCACCATACTACCACTTTCCCAATAAAAATCTTCTGGTTGTAGTTTAGGTTTTACAAATTCTTTATAATGTAACTTACTAACCAAATCATCTTCTCTTTTCATTTTTCAATACCGTATCACAACTTCCACAATTATAGTGGTATAATATTTATTTACTGGATTTATGCGTCATCCAACTCGTTTACTTTCTTTTTCTCAATACTTTTTAAATCCACATCAATCTCACATACACCACCAGCACACGCTAACTCACCTGACAGGTTGGTGTTGTCGTCTAACTCCACAACTTTAGATAAATTAACCTCAGATAACGAATCCATCATTTCTTCATACTTTTCTTCTGTGATGTCTTCGAACGGGGCTTGGATATACGTCCCACCATTGTAGGGTAATACTGATAACCCATTATAGTGTTTTCTATTCTCCCACATCCATTCTCCAGTTGCATCCCATTCATGGTCCCTTAATGAAATTGTAGCAGATACATTATGTGAATTAGACCCTTTTCTATGACCTGACTTAACCCATTCCATGGCAACTTTCTTAACTCGTTCTAGTAATTGAAACGGAGATTCGGTTCTCATTATTGACCCTTCTGGTGCTTTTTGTGGTATGGATATCACAGCAGTGTCATGTGGTCTGAAATATTCATCCTCAACTAACTCGGGGTGGTTAATATGTAAATACGTATAAATAGCTTCATTCTTACCAACTCTTAATCTTCTGATGTAGAAGTCGTTATGCCAAGCATGAATACCTGATGACGTACCTAATGTTAATGATGTTGTTCCTGCAGGCTTTACTGTTGTACATCTTGCAGATTGATTTATGTTGATTAGTTTGGCTACTCTGGTGTTTTCTCTCTTAACTAAACTTGCTGACTTTGCCATGTCGTACTCTAAAACTTTACCGGAACCTATCCCAGTCATTGAGACACCGATAAGAGCGTCTTTTTCAGTTGTCTCTTGCCAAATTTCTCTAAGGTAGTGAAAATTTGTATATCCCGCTTGAAGTGTACCGATGAACGCAGCTGTTTTAACTCTTTCGTTTAGGTCTTCTTGTGATTCTATATTTGAGACATTTACTTCACATAGATTACAGAATTGGTTTGGTCGTAAAGCGATTTCACAACATGGGTTAGTTCCCCAATCCTTATCATTATTTAGATATATTCCAGGTTCTCCTGCTCCTGATAACTCAACTCTCTTCCAAAGACCCATAAAGAATTCTTTGGTGATTTTATGTCTCATTAAGCACGCTGAGTTATTAGCTCTACCTCTCTGTGGGTTCAATTCCCACCAATTACCAGATTTACAACCAATCATTTGTTCGTCATCCGCAGAAAATAAACTAATAAGTGCCGCTCTTCTAATTCCACCCGCTAAAACAGCGTCTGCGATATAACAAACAATATCGTGTACTTCAAGTGTAGTTAATTGTTCACCGTTTTCTTTTTCTTCTAACATACCACCAATCTTAACTAAACATTCTTTTAAGGGTTGTGGCCCTGGAGCTTTCCCACCTGAGGTTACTAATCTAGCCCCCTTTGCTCTAATATCTGAAAAATCAAATTCAACACTTGACCCACCACCATTCATGTATGATTTCATTAAAACTTTTATTGAATCTGCCCATCCCTCGATTGAATCTCCAATTAAAAATCTTTTTGTTCTCTTTGTATATGGTTTTTGTATTACTGGTAATTTTTCTACGTGGTGTTTTTGTACTGAATACCCAACACCGGTACCACCTAACAGTAAAAACATTGTTTCACTAAAAGAATCTACGGAATCTATAGGTAGGTAAGCACAGTTATAAATTCTATTTGGTGATATTTCGATTGGTTTACCTCCGAACTGCATTGACCTCATCGATGGTAGAACCTTTTTATCGTACACAAATACATATTTTTCATCTATTTCATCCTTTAGTTGTGGGTATTTTTTAATGTGCATTGCTTTATTACGTGTCACTAATTCTTCCCATGTTTCTCTTCTGTTTAGTTCTGGTACGTATTTTGCGTACTTCATATACACAGTAATATCCGAAAGGATTCTGTTTGATACTTCCATATTTTAATTTTTATTAATTACTTTTATTTATTACTTGTTGTCTTCTCTCTAGTGCTTGAGTGACTCTTTGTCTATTTCTTTGTGTTTTGTCTTCCTCAAAACCTAGGAATGTCGATGTACTGTCGGTATTAATTTCTAAAGTTCCGTTATCAAATTTACAATTTTCGAATATAATACCATCCCTACCTAACCTAGATTTTACAACAGCTATGGTAGCTAGACCCAATTCCTTTTGTTGTAAGGTTTTAGCTACAGATATTATAACATGACCAACTTGGGCTTTTTTAATTGACCCTCCCATCATATCGGTGGTCACAACTTCAGAACTTATAGATGTCCTATTTCCTTGTGTAGCTGTCCACCCAACTATATCTAATTCGTGACACATACCTTCAAATTTTCTCATAACAGAACCTTCACCCTTCCATTCATCATTAAAAGACCTGTCTGGTATTACACAATCTATATAATCTATTAAAATCATATCAAGTTTTACACCTTCTGAAATAATTTTCCTTACTTGATTCTTAATCTGTAACATACTCATTTCGTCAGATGGTAATTTTTTTAGTATTAGTCTACCTCCAGATTTTTTCATTTCATCAGCTTTTTCTAAAACTGTTTCTTTATGCTTACTTAACTCATCATTAACTATCCCAGTCCAACACGTAAAATGTTTTCTCTGTATAATTTTAGGGTTATCTTCGAAGAATATCTGAAGTACATTATACCCCATATTAAAAGCGGTATTAGCGAATCTTGTTAACATAGTTGTCTTACCAACTCCAGTTGGGGCTAATATAACCCCAATCTCTCCTTTTGCTAACCCACCATTTAGAATGTTATCCAGTCCGTCAATTCCTGTTGGTATTGGGTGTCTATAGTCCTCTTCTAGTAATTTTTCTAATTCAGTGAATATTTCAAAACTACCTACATCCCCATCACCAATCTTAATTGCATCTCTAATATATTCCTCACATTTATCATAATTCTCAAAATCACCTTTTTCCATTATACTTTCAACTTTACGGATAGCTTTCTTTAACTCCATTTGTTTACAGAATTTAATCGACTTTTCCTTAATGAATAGGTGGTCTTCAAAAGAAGCTTCTTTAACATCTTTCAACACATCAACTATGTTTTTTCTAGCCATTTCAGAACTAATCTCAATCCTGGTGAGTTGGTCTAGAGCATCAAATGATGGTGATGTTTGGTATTTCTCATAATATTCTTTAATTAACTGCATTATTAGTTTAAAGTATTGATTATCGAAATACTTTGGTAATATAGCATCAATTATCGATTGGAAGAATGTACGGTCTGTAATTAATAAATTAATCAGTTTCAGTTGGAATGTGTGTCCTAGGTACCCGAAATTTTTATTTTCGCTCATATATGAATTTGTTTAATAATAAGTACCTTAGTAACTGGTGATTAGATTATAATCTTGGTAGTGTGTCACAACTTCTTTATCTGATAACGTTTTTGTTAATTCGCGTATAATAGAAGATATTTGTGGTCTTATGTCCACAGTGAACCTAACTTTTGGTGGGTAGACGTGGGCAGGGGTCATTGTATCGTAAATTACCTTATTTCCTTTTTTAATTGTTAGTGTAAAATACACCTCACCTTCCGACTCCTCCACACTAGTAACTATATGGTTAGGTTCCAATAAAAATAAGGTTTTACGTTTTAACCCACTTACTATCCCGTCTAAAATATTACCAACTGTATGATGTAAATCTAACGAATTACATGCTTTATTGTTAAAATTTCTTACCGAAAAGAATCTTTGACATACTATATTATCTCCTAGTTTTAATACTACTTCACACTTTTGTTGGTTCTCTATTTTTTGTCTCATTTTATTTATTTTTTTTATTTTTGTAAAAATCTTTTTCTATTCTTGTTAATCTTAAAAATGGTCTTATGAAGTCCACCCAAGAATCATCTTTCTTAGGTAAAATATTAAGAATTCCATCTGACATCATCAAGCCCAAAGCATTTTTCCAATGCCTTCCTTCTGGGTCTATTGTGTCTTTAGACAATTCTTGTATCCCATTTATCGCTTCTTTGGTTAGGAACTGGTTTCCCACACCTATAATATTATAGTTAATATCTAATATATTAGGTTTTTGTTCTTTATTTTGTGTTACACCTTCTATTATGTTTTTCTCTTTCTGGGTTAGTTTATCTTTTTTGTTGATTGTGTCTATAACCTCTTTTAGTGTAACTTTTTCTTCTGTTATGTTGGGTTTTATTTTTATTAGTGACTTTAGTCCTACCATTTTTATACCGTATATATTATCGGAAGAGTCACCACAAATAGTTTTAATCAATCTTACATTACTATGTGGAACATTAATACCGTTTAATGGTACCTTATCCCCCGATTTAAACAACTTACTTAAGGATATGATATGTAATGATACTTTAGGGGATATTAACTGTAGTAGGTCTCTATCTGAGGTAAGGATAATAATATCCTCATCTTTAGATTTTTCACAATAATAACCTATACAGTCGTCAGCTTCACATTTATCAAATGTCGAATGTCTAACGTAAAGTTCTTCTAGGTATTCTTGTGTCCGTAATTTTTGTTTATCGTAGGATTGTAGGTCATCTTTAGATTTCTTTTTCAATCGTCTATTCAACTTATAATCCGGGTATAGTTTAAGTCTCGGGTGGGTGTTCTCTTTACCATCCCAAAACACAACAACCTTTGTTATGAGATATCCATCAATATGTTTTCTAAGTGTATTTAAAAAATGGTACAGGCCACCTATATGGTCTGTACCATTATACATATTTTTTATACCATGAAAACCTGTACTCAATAAAGAATTTCCGTCAACTAATAATGTTCTTATCAAAACACTCTTTTAAAGGGTTAAACAATTTTTTTTACTTTACAACTTCTAACAATTCTATCTCAAAATTTAAATCTTCACCAGCTAAAGGGTGGTTCATATCTAAATTTACACTATCCTCATCTATTTTAACTACTTGTCCTTGGACTGGTCTACCTTGGTCATCTTGTCCTTGGATGAACCCCTCTATCTCATATTTCATCTCTGGTGGAAATTCAGTTTTTTTAACCGTTATCACAGCTTCTGCGATATATTCCCCGTAAGCTTCTCCCGCTTTTAACTCAACACTACTTTTTTCACCAACATTTAGGTTTTTTACAACGTCATTAAACCCTTTAAGTAGGTTCCCGTCATCGATAGTGAACTCTAAACTTTCACCCCTCTCTCTAGAGTTATCAAACGTAGTACCGTCTTTTAAAGTACCTACATAATGTACTTTTACTTTGTCTCCTGTTTTTAATTTATCCATTTTCTTTTTCTATTTTTAAGTCGAACTCACCACCGGTCCCCAATTGTTCGGACCAAAATGTAGCGTATTCTTGTTTATATTTTTCAATTGATTTTTTTTCTTCTACTGGTTCTCTCCCTGAAACAAACCCATGTGGTGTTATCAAAATTTTACCGTCCTCATAACCCAAACCATTTACGTGATTTTTCATAATAGTTATTTTTGTCCTGGTAGCAAATTTCACTTTTCTTTTATCTTTAACAGCAGAAATGTTTGTTGTTCCAGCATTTTTTTGGTTACCGAATCTAAAGACTAGGGTTGAGTTTAGCCATAGGGACTCCCCTCCTTTT
>Ga0307986_10003569_pt1 | contig 10774 bp, 14 predicted proteins | sample EllFjometageno82_FD_203170 | JGI IMG/M metagenome (GOLD analysis project Ga0307986, IMG submission 203170) | Marine microbial communities from Ellis Fjord, Antarctic Ocean - #82 | ecosystem: Environmental > Aquatic > Marine > Unclassified | place: Southern Ocean | collected 2014-10-09
ACCAAAATCAATTTTTAAGTCATTTTTATTTAAATTTGCTAGATCACTAAAGTTGTATTCACAACCTACAGTCTTAATTAAATCTTGGTAGGTTTGATCTTTTAAAAATTCTTTTTCTGTATCTCCTTTAAAAAGTTTTTTTTCAAAATGCATTGAAAGGTTGTAAAGGAGTGTAAGTTTATAAAGTTTGCTTATATCATCTGAACTGGCATTAATAGTTTCTGTGAATCTATCTTTTTGTTCCAATACTTTGTTTTCAGGGAATAGAGGATCTAATTTTTTAGACATTATTTTTATTTTTTGTATAATTAAATTTTTTGGGGTTTTTATTATAAAGGCCTCTCTTTTCCATATCAGCAACCATATCTTTATAGACTTTATTATCCTCTACTTGTTTTTCTTTTTCTTCTTTTTCATAGTCACCTAAAAACATAATGGCACCACCAATAATAATAAGTGGGAGTGCTACTGGTACTGAAACTGGCAACGCACAAAAACCGACAAAAACAGATATTCCGGCACAGATTCTTAAAACCATAATTCAAGACTACCAATATTCAAATCAGGTGTCTACTTACGAAACGTTAAGACTTATCCAGTATTTTTATTAAGGTTAACAACGTTATTAATTTTCTCTAATAAGTCCTCTGGTTTTATTCGAGTATATCTTTTTAATTGGCTCCAGTCTTTATGCCCAGATAATAATGAAACTTCTGCAATAGACATTCCACTTAATAATGCGTTCGTACAAAAACACGCTCTTAAATCATGGAATCTAAAATCTTTAATGTTTGCAGTTTTAGTTGCACGTTTGAACCATTTTCTTAAACGTCTATCATCGGTATCAAATACAAACTTTCCGAAAACATGTTTTTTTAGAATTGCTATTGTTTCGTCTGCTAACGGGATAGTTCTATCTGCATCATTTTTCGTATCATAAAAAGTACAAAGCTTATTATCAAAATCAATATGATCTCTTTTAAGCTTTAATATTTCGCCTTGTCTTGCTCCGGTTTGATAAGCAAATTTAGTTATGTCTCCAAGTATTCTTAAATGGTCTGCCACTAAAGAAGGAAGACCTTTAGGAGCTTCATCTTGTTCCTTAATAACCGTTAACAATAATTTATATTCTTTTGCACTTAAAACTCTATCTCTACTATCATCAACTTTATTGAACGTAACCATATCGCACGGGTTAGTAGCGGGTAGGTTAATACCCCATTCCCTTTTAGCAACTCTCCAAGCATGGCAAATAATATTAATGTATTTATTAACCGTTCCCGGTTTTCGGGTCGTGGACAGTTGTTTCATTAATTTGTGAATATGATGAGACCTCAACGTCATTAAACTATTCAACGCTATTTTATCTTTAATGAGATAATTAATAGTACAAGTTTCCTCTCGAGCTCCCTTCTTTAGTACCGTTCTCTCGTCTCTATATTTAATTAATATTTCTTTTAACGTTGTTCCTCTTGCTCCGGAATAGTCTTCAAACTCATTCCGTTCCATCTGGCTCTCAACATCTCTAGCAAATTTCCTAGCAGTTTTAACGTCGATGAAGTTCTTATTAACTTGAGGGAAGCCTTTTCTCCTTATCTGAACTTGCCATCGCCCAGTTTTCTTTTTGTATATAAACGCCATAACTTTCTTCTTTCTGTTGCGTCCAAGAAAATTAAAAGTATGGATTAAATTCCTACTCTATTCCTACTCTTGAACATTTATTATTCAAAAGTGTTGATACCGTTTAGTTTAGAGCGGTTGGTAAGGGGCGTTCTGTTACCCGGTGCCCTCTGACTGCTCTCCGCTAATCGTTCTACACGGTGAAAACACTCATTTATTCTAGCACTCTTGGATTCAGTTATCAAACGAAGATTCCTACCCATTTCCTACTTCCTGAAAAAGATTCTGTTTCGCCACTTCTGGAGGGTCGGATTTTGACCTCCGGATAGTCGGAGATTCGATTTAAGTAGCGGTCGGCTGTTGCCTCCCGCATTCTCGCAACGCTCGATTTGAACGGTGGTACTTGCTAGGGGAGGTATAGCGTTTCACTTTAAGCTTTAAAACAAAGAGGGGGAGACCCTATTTCAAAAGCTACAATCAACTATATATCCCTTTAGAGTTAGAGTTAGCCATACGTTAGCAATAAAAAACCTATAGAAAAAAATATCAAAAATATTATATCAATTTTTTTTTGAAAATTATAACGTTAGATATGAAAAAGATTTTAGGGATTTTAAGTATATTATTTCTTGTAGGATGTGTGTCTACAATCGAACCAACTTCACAAACTTATAATCCTGTTAAATCAAATTCATCAGTTAAAATTATCTACACTAGTATCAGTGAGATTTATATAATGACTGATAACTATGGTGGAATAAAACCAAATAAAGACACTATTCAAACTGCAAAAAATCATTGTGAGCTGCATAAAAAAAATGCATATATTTTATTTAAAAAAGCAAAACCAATAGCTTATTTTTCTACTGAAGCATGGGATGGATCTAACAAGTATTATGCGGCAAAGAAAAATCATTACGAGGCTTATACTATTAAAATGTCAAAAAACAATTTAGGATATAGGTTCATTTGTGCTAATTCAAAAAGTGAAGCAACTAACGTAGGCTTTGGTCCACGACTGCTCTACGCTGAACAAACTGATTTCACAATACATCCAGGTTATGCGGTAGCAATAGAATTTAAAAGAATTTTATCTAGTGATGAAATTAATGAAAACAAAAGAATAGCTAAAGCAAAACAAATAAAAGCAAGCGAGATGTTAAAGGAACAGAAAAAAAAAGAAATAGCAAAATTAGAAAAAAATTTCAAACAAGAATGTTTAAATTCTAGTGAATATGAAAAATGCTTATACAGAGCTGAAAAAAAAGATCTGGATAATAAAAAAGCTTTAGCAAATAAACTTACCGCAATGTCTCCAACGGAAAGACACGCTTATAACTGCACAGAAGTATTTAATTTTAAAAAAGGAACAGAAAAGTTTAATGATTGTGTGTTTAAATTATATACAGCTGAACTTGATCTTCAAAAATTAGAGCTAGAGAAACAGGTAGCAGAAGCTCAAATTAAAGCTGCTGCAAACTCACAGGCAATGGCAGAGGCTGTAGCTAATGCTCAAATAGCATCTGCAAAAGCTGCCAGAAGATCTTCAGACTTGAATAACTCTATTAAGATGATGAAAATGGGAAGTGATATGTTGAGTGGCTCAAGCTCAAACTCTTCATCTAATAGCTCATCAAATAATAGATTGAGAACAACGTGTAGAAACGTTGGTGGCTTTTTAGTCTGCAATTAATGAAAAAAGTTTTAGGGATTTTGGTTTTGAGGTTATGACGTCTGTTAAAAGAGATTATAAAAAAATTTATGCAAATTTAACTGATGAGCAAAAAAAGAAAAGAATAGAGTGGAAAAATAAAAAATATCACGCAGACAAAGATTTTAGAAAAAAAGCAATAGAATACTCAAAAAAAAGACGAAAAAATTTAAACTCCGATGAAAAAGAAAAGTTAAAAGATTATATAAGAGACTACTCAAAGACTTATAAACAAAAAGTACACAATAAATTTGAAGAGACAAATGATCCATTTATTTTTATTCAATATAAAAGACGAAAAATTAAAAAATCTGCCAACGATAGAAATATACAATTTGAGCTAACTAAAAATGATCTTTTAAATCTGTATAATAAACAAAAAGGTAGATGTTATTACACTGGTGAAAAACTAATTTTAAAAATTTTATCGGGGAAGATAGCAAATAGAGAAAATATGGATGAATTTAAAAATTATCTCACAGTCGATAGGCTAAATCCAAAAAAGGGATATATTAAGGATAATGTTGTATTGTGTACATGGAAAGTTAATACAGCAAAAGGCTCGCTCACATATGGTGAGTTTGTTAAAATTTGTGAAAACATTAAACTAAAAGATAAAAAATAAATGCTTGAAACATTAATAGCAATTGAAATAATAACTTTAGCAATTGGACTATACTTACATAGCCAAAATTAATTTAGAAATTGCAGAAGATAACTAATAAAAATTATAAAACGGTATCTTAAATAAACATTTGTGGTGGCAGTTGATTAGACTACCACCGAGATAGACGTTATTTATTCTTTGTAGAGAATCCTTTTTAAACTTTTTATTCCTGATGTAGCATTTTCAAATTCTTCTTTTGCTGCAAATTCTTTTATTTCATCAATAATATTTTTTGTATGAGGGAGACCTAGTTCGAATTGCTCTCTTTCATCTAGCCATTTATCAAACGAAATAGATCGATCAATAGTTCCATCAAATATTTCTCTTATATATTCTTCCATAAGGTAGTCTGGAGAGCTATCGAGAAGTTCAACGACTTTAGTAGTGTCTTTTGTAGTACTTCCACCTCCTTTTAATTCAACGACCTTTGTTTTAGGAGCGGGGATAGTTTTAACTCCAATCTTTTTAATAATGTCCTGAAACAACGTAGGAGATACAGAATTTTTTTTGATTTTTTGGGGGACTTTTATATTCTTAACGGCTTCTCTTTGTTTAGGATTAGAAGGATAAGTTTCTGGATTATATCTATCATAAGCTAAAGGAACGAGTATATCGCTCATCATTTTTTTCATTAATAGTACTCCGGGATATGTCTTTTATTTGAATTGTTTTCATATTCATTTGTTGAATGATTGTACCATCTGCCGGGTTCTTTATATGATGAAGCTCTTCTATCGATTTCTTGAAGTTTTTTTAAATTATTAACGAGTGGTAGAGGTATGAATGCGGGAGATAATAAAATATTTAATTTATCTTTTGCTACTTCTTCTTTTGCAAGTTTGATCAATTTAGGAATAACTTTTTTCTGCTCTTCTTCTGTTAACAACCCTTTAATACGAATAAGCGTTCTATAATCATTCTTTGCTTGCATTTGGTGGGGGTTTCTACACTTTCCATAAAGCGTTTCGCCGTCCGCTATCCCCCGTCTTCGCTTTTTGGATTGCGGAGCGTGAATTGTTTTAGCCGTGAATGTTTCCTTAATAGGACGGTCTCGTTCAGGTGCGGAATAAAAGTATTCCGAATCTTTTTGAATATATTGCTCTTCTAATTTTCCGGACAATCTTCTTTTTCTAACGCCAGACGTAGTTATTCCAATTAGCTTTGCAAACTCACTAGCATTAAATTTATATTTTAAATCCATAAACGGATTATATCATTAACGTGAATCCTCACGCAATAGATGGACGGGTAGATATAAAAAATATTTTTTATAAGAGGTCTTAACGGTGTCGTAGTAGTCTATCTAAATATAAGAACGACCACTACGACAGTTATCTATACCTTTAGAAATCATCTCCTAAAGGTCTGTTCAGCTCATACTTACCATACGTTAGCTTATGTATCTCCATCATGTCTGCCATACGTTGCATGGTTCTAGAGATATTTTTTCCCTCTTTAGAAGTTCCATTAAAACCTAAAAGATCATTAACATTCTTGGGACTAACTTGTTTTCCGTCCTCAAGTTTTGCTAATTTCTCCATAGCTTCAATGATAACTCTTCTATTTTCGTTAAGCTCAACCAAGACTTTATCTCCGACATATTCATATCTCATAGTTTCGTCATGCCACTTTACAGCATACTCGAAATCCATTATGTCTCGACCTCTACCAATTATAGAAGCATTGGGAGAATTATCTCCACGATCAAGCAACCACATAGCGTCAGTCATACCTTGAAGACCTACACTACCCGTTATCTTATCGTAGTTATAATCTTGGGAAGCTTTAGATAGGTGAGTAATTAAAACAATACACACACCGTTCGTAATCGCCAAGTGTTGTAATTTTCTTAACAGCTCATTATCCAGATCATACGCAGTACCTTTGCTAAAAGTTTTAGCCTTAACTCTAGCAAGCGTATCGATCACCACTAGCTTTGGATTTTCCACTCCATCGATCCATTTTTGGATATCTTCTTCTAAACCCATGCCAAGATAAGGAGCTTCTATATCTACTGTAGGGTGTCTCTCGAGCTTATCTAAACCCATATGAATTGCCCTACCCTTTAACCTACGTTCAGAATCTTCTAACGCTAGATATAAAGATTTTCCTTGTTCAACTTTATGTCCTAAAAACATCATTGCATTCTCGACGCAATAACACATGAGGTAAGCTGTCCAACTCTTCATTGCTTTAGGTCGTCCGGCTAAACAGACTAAACCCTCTGGTAGTATTTTATCAATTGCATATTTTAACGGAGGTATCTCCTTCGTCATTAATGCTTTCAAATCTATACCGTTAGCAAGAAAGTCCTTTCTTGAGGGTGTACTTTTGAAGTGCTCACTTCCGGGCATAGTTCCTATCCAACCCAGTATCTCCTTCAATTTAGCGGCTTCTAGGCCTATGTATTTAGCATAGGACTGATAACCCGCATTCTTGGTTCCCCCATCATTAGCCTTAACTATCCTCTCCATCTTTTTTCTATTTGTGTCTCTATCAAAAGGAAGAACCACAGTATAAAAATCAAACAGAAAGTCAGTACGTTCATCTGAAGACCATTCAGTATAACGTTTCAAACAAGCATCTAATTTGAGAGCTCCGGTGTTTCCACTTTTAACCAGTGGTGCAATGTAAGAAGCGAAGGATATCTTTCTAAATACTTTTTCTAACAACTCCTTCTTAACTTTTTTTGGCAACACAACGTTAGACCAATTTCTCTCTAACGGGTCTCCATTTTCTTTATCATTCGTTATGCCAAAACAAACTGTTTGCCCTATCACTCTAAACTCGGCAACATGTTTATCCAACATAACATCTTCTGTTATGCCCTCATAATTATCATAAAAATAATGAGTGTTTTCTCCTTTGCCACCGGGTCTTATTCTCCCAAGTATTAAGGTATCTTGTGGTAGCCACATACCCCCAAATTTAATAGACCAGTGATTTTCTAAATCGATATCAATCAAATTAGATTTCTCAAGATTTATTCCTTGGTTGCCGTCAACGTCCCACATCGCTAGACCCGCTTTATTAAGTAGGGGTTTTTCCAGATGCTCCAAAGTATAGTCTCGCTCCATAATTTGAGTATCTCCATTATACTTTGCGTTTTTATATAGAGGGATTATTTTAAACCCTTGCTCCATTAATGCTTTGGCATGCTGTATTTGTTTCTGCATTAGTGAACCCTCCCCAAATTTTCTGTTTCGAGGAAACTTATTTTATCTGTTAAGGTTTTATTTTTAAAATTGATAGAGACTAAATGTCTTATTCTAATCATTATAAATCCTCCTTCGGGCTATAAACATTTTCCTTACCCGTTATTGTAAAAGGTTTTTTAATAGACCATATGTTTGTGTTAAGTGGACTAATTCCTCCACCGTCAAACCAAACAAGTCTGCCTTTTATAACTACTGAAATTAATCTATCTAAAATTTTAATTTTAAATAAATAGATTGCTTCCAATAAAGGTTGTTTTGCTACTTCTTTCATCTGGAGATTTAGTCTTTTTAATAATCCCTCTTCTGATGAAGAATACCAATCATAGTAACGATTATGATTGATGTTGCTGTTAACAGTCTTTCTAAATTGAGAGACTGTTTTGATAAGTTTTCTTAATTCACTTATCGTTTTTTCTTTTCTAAAATTGTGCATAACGCATTCCTTTGTTTAATGGTCAGTGCCTTCGACTGGAATCGAAGGCACTAATTATCATAAACGGCGGAACAGTCTGAATTAATTAAAATCCAGTTGTTAATGTTATTGTTATGAAACTTGCTAAAATTGAAAAAAAAGTAATAAGCATAACGTCTTCTGATATCTCATACTCTTCCCACATATATAATTTCTCTCTTAAATTAATACTCATATCAACCGCATTTTTCCAGTTCGCCGCTTTGAATGAATTTTTTAATTGAAGGGTTTAAGGTCTTTTCATCTCGTAGGATTTATTCTTGAACCTACTACACACGACCTTTTATCGTCACGTTGGACTATGTAGATTTTGAACATCTATCAGGTGATACAAGCACAAGAAGAGTTATAGCATAATAATCAAACCTTTGGAAGGCTAGAAATACATGGGATATTAAAACAGAAACCTTGTTGTCCTATATTATAAAAAGGTTAACGTTTAGATTTAAACTTAACGTGTTTTGAAACGAGTTATAAAAATATATTAGAAAAATTCTGTGGAAATTTTTTGATTATCCACCGTCGTGTCCAAAGAATCTCGGTCTTCCTAATTCAGGGGTAACAGCCCAATTAAAAATCTTAAAGAGTGCAATTCCCACTATCAAAAGCAAAATATATCCACCAATAGGAGTATCCATAAATGATTTTATAGCTTCTACTAAATCAAATTGTTTTTTGCCAGAATACAATTGTTTGTTGCTATTTAGATGTAGAAAAAAACTACCGATAATAACTACACCAAGAATACTATATAAATTTAGATAGTTTATAATATTACCTGATTTTAAAGATTTATTTTGCTTAATAAATTTGCCATTTTTAGTCGTAAACACTATTCCTTCTGGATTATAGTACTTGCCATCATCTATGCTTTCATCTTTTTTAAAAGTGCCAATATATTTAGAGCCATCATTAAAATATATTTCTCCTTTATTTTGACGAATATTATTGATTATTTTACCAACAACTTTTAATCTATTCTTTTTATCATCTTTTCTAAATATCCATGTTCCAGTAAAGTTTTTACCTGTTTTGTCAGTAAATATTCCTTCAATAAAATCTACTTCTTTGTTATTCTTTTTGTGAAAAATATATTTCCCTTTTTTTATTGTTTCAGATTGTTTATAAAAACTTCCTATCCACACATCACCGTTAGAAAACACAAGTTTACCTTTAGTTATCGATGGAGTTATATATGACTCTAAAATTCCAGTAAAACTTCTACCATCCTTATATTTCATTAAACCTTTTATCTTTCTTTCTGAAGAATGTTTTTTTGAATTTGGATTTAAATAAGTACCTTCAAAAATATTTCCTGACGAGTATTTAGCTTTATAGAATTTATTATCTTTTGTATGAGTCTCAACACCATAAAAAAAAGTTATTCCATCGACCAGTTTCATAACATTATCTTTGTTCATTTTAAAAACACCCTTCCCTATGACGGTTCCATATTCATTTTTAACTATTCCATAGCCAGTTGGTTTGTCATTTTGAGTTTCTCCAATAAATTCTATATCTGGTTCATTATTCAAATATTTTATACATTTAGAATTTTTAGAAGATATTTTTTTGCATTTCCAAATTTCACCTTTGGCAACTACAATATTACTGCACAGCAAGCTTAAGATAAGAATAAAAAAAAGCTTTTTCATTAATCTTTTTTTAAAACCATAATGTAGCAAGTTTCTTCTTTAGATAAAGTCTCTGTACGACAACCTATATAATTGTTATCTTTTTGAAGAACATAAGCAGTTCTAACACCTCGTGTTTCTTGAAGAACTAACTCATAACCTTGTTTTATAAAATAACTCATATTACGTTTAGCATAGATCTTATTTTCTTTATTTATTGTGAAATCTTTAAGAGAGGGTGTTGCGGAAAATGTAGGGCTACTAAACGTTATGAGGAATATAAGTAAGGTTATTATTTTCATTTATTTAATTTCTTTAAGGATTGCATTTTTAATTGTTTCTAAATGAAATTTTTCTATACGATCTTTGCATTCATCCGTTAGATCACCACCATCATACCTTGTTCTTATTCCCAGGACGTCATGCCCTTTAGTAGTCTTATCATACCTAGATTTCATAATAAAATTTAGGCCTTTAACAAGTATGCCAGTTATAGAACCTTCTTCAGCAAAATCTTTTAGTAAACTATCTTTATAGCTACTATCCGTATCATAATACCCATCATACTGTAATTCATGAGGGTAAACTGTCTGACCTGGTTTAATATTATTTGAAAAGAATTTTAAAAAACGAAGGTTGAATAAAACCCCTTTAAAAATAAATCTTTTTCTAATTATTTCCGTTACCATATCTACCCTGTCGTTATAACTTTCTGCTGTAGATTCTTCCAGGTCGGATTTATTATCCTGATTTAAAATACTATTAATAAATTTATCGATTAAGCTTTTTTCTTGTTGGGTAAACCTTTTAAATTTATTTGGAAAAAGCTTATCATGAATACCATCACCAAAAAAATTTCTCATGATGCATTCCACCAAGATTTTTTCTTTTTAATAATTTCAATTGGTTCATCATTGTGTATTGGATTATTAGCTTTAAATTGATCAAGATATTCATTCATTTGATCTAAAGGCTCACCACAATCACCACACAGAGGTACCTTAATACCATTAGTACATATTGGGCAACTAGCAAAACCATCTTTTCTGTTATAGTTATCAGAGAAAGCATTGGGATTATATTCAAGATACTCATCACATAATGAACATTTTAAACTTATTGAATTAATAACGTGACCAAATGTTTTGGTCGATTTATGATCGTGGCATTTAAAGCACATCCATTTAAGAATTGGATTTTTTGGTTTTTTTTGTTTCTGTGTTTTGGCTATTTCTTTCTCTTTAGTTTTTTTCATATTTAAAAATCCAGAAATACCCAATAAGCTTCAATAAGCTTCTCAAAAACACGTTGTATTTTAGGTTCGCCACCTCCGTCATATTTTCTACAAAGCGCATAAACTTCCTTATCAACATCAGTAACTTCACTAATTGTGCCGCCTTTGGATCGTAATATATTTCTTACATTAATTTTAATACCGTCAATTGTAAGAAC
>Ga0307986_10003571_pt1 | contig 10765 bp, 10 predicted proteins | sample EllFjometageno82_FD_203170 | JGI IMG/M metagenome (GOLD analysis project Ga0307986, IMG submission 203170) | Marine microbial communities from Ellis Fjord, Antarctic Ocean - #82 | ecosystem: Environmental > Aquatic > Marine > Unclassified | place: Southern Ocean | collected 2014-10-09
AAACTTCTTTGGTGATGGGTAAACATTCTGGAAGACATGCATTTAAAGAGAAACTAAATGATCTTGGTTATGCAGATGTAACAGATGATGTAATTCAAACTGCTTTTGGAAAATTTAAAATTTTAGCAGATAAGAAGAAGCATGTTTATGATGATGATATTGCAGCTTTAGTTGATGACAGTATGGTTCTAGATAAATATTTAATCAATTTAAAGTCATTAAAAGTTTTTGCAGGAACTGGAGAACCACAAAAAGCAGAAATGACTCTTGATGTTTATGGAGAAGTTAAATCAACAGTAGAAGTGGGTGATGGACCAGTAGATGCTATCTTTAAATGTATAAAAATTTTGTACCCACATGATGTTAAATTACAGTTATATCAAGTTCATGCAGTCACAGAAGGAACTGACGCACAGGCAACTGTAAGTGTTAGAATAGAAGAGGAAGGCAAAACTACAGTAGGGCAAGCAGCAGATACTGATACATTAGTAGCTTCAGCTAATGCTTATTTAAGTGCATTAAATAAAATGATTATTAAAAGAAAAAAAACTGCTCCAATAGAGCACGAAACTCAGAAAGTGAAAGGAATATAATATGTCTAATTGGTTTAAAAGTTTAACTAATGTTTGGAGTCAAGATATGGCAATTGATCTTGGAACGGCCAATACTTTAGTAGTATTAAAAGGACAAGGTGTAGTTTTGAATGAACCATCGGTTGTTGCTATAATTGAATCGGGTGGGAAGAAAACTGTTTTAGCTGTTGGTGACGAAGCAAAAACAATGCTTGGAAGAACTCCGGGTAACATTAGTGCTATTAGACCTTTGCGTGACGGTGTAATTGCAGATTTTATTGTGACTGAAGAGATGATTAAGCATTTTATTAAAAAAATTCACAAGAATAAAACTTTTGCAAATCCTAGGATCTTAATTTGTGTACCAACGGGATCAACACCAGTTGAGAGAAAAGCAATTCAAGATAGTGCTCTTGCAGCTGGTGCAAGACGGGTTCAATTAATTGAAGAACCTATAGCTGCAGCAATTGGGGCGGGTCTGCCAATTTCTGAAGCAACGGGTTCAATGGTGGTCGATATAGGAGGAGGTACTTCAGAAATTGCTGTAATGTCTTTAGGTGGCCTTGTTTATTCTAAATCATTGAGGGTTGCTGGAGATGCAATGGATACTGCATTGATCAATTACATGAGAAAAGAATACAATCTTATGATTGGTGATAGCACAGCTGAAAAAATTAAAAAAGAAATAGGTACTGCAATACCCTCAAACAGTAATACATATGCTGTAAAAGGTAGAGACCTTAGATCGGGAACACCTAAAGAAGTTAATATCACTGAAGAGGATACAGCAGAAGCATTGAATGATATTTTAAAAGAAATGGTTGATGGAATAAAAGATGCTTTAGAAAATACCCCACCAGAATTATCAGCTGATTTAGTTGATATGGGAATGACACTTACAGGTGGTGGTGCTTTATTAAAAAATATTGACAAAAGATTTTCTAAAGAAACAGGTTTGCCAGTACATATAGCAGATGATCCATTAGCTTGTGTTGCAATTGGAACTGGTAAAGCTCTAGAAAACGAGGAAATTTTTTCAAGCATGCTCTCTGAGTATTAACAGCAATGGAACCAAGCAGAGATGATTTTGTAATAGCAGTAAGGTCTGCTTTTTTAAGAAAAGGCAACCAACAAAAATTTTCATTATTAAGTTTAATATTATTTTCGATTATATTTTTAATATTAGGCAATTATAACTTTAAGATTATAAATTTTAATAAAATTGTAATTAAAGAAATAATTTATTATTCGTCTTTTATTGTTAACCTCCCAGAAAATACTGTAAAAAGATCTTTTAATAAAATATCAGGTCATTTTGACCATTATAATGATTATTTGATAACAAAAAATGAATTGAAAGAATTACAAGGTAAAGACCTAGAAAAAAAAATTATTACATTTGAAAATGTGGAATTAAAAAAATTAATTGATGATTATTTTGTAGAAGATGGACAAGCTTTCGCAAAAGTATTAATTGATAAAGAAAGTCCCTTTTTAAGATCTGTAGTCATCAATAAAGGTAGTAGAAATGGAGTTAAGGTAGGAATGGCAGTTTATGATGACATCTATTTAGTAGGAAAGGTAGTTGAAGTAAATTTTTTTTCATCACGTGTTTTATTGATATCTGATATCAATTCCAAAGTTCCGATTACAGTTCAACCACTTAATATACAAGGTATTATGAGTGGATTAGGCCAGAGAAGTGGCCAATTACAATACATAAATAAAGAAAAGATTAATAATGATAATGATGAAAAATTGATTGTTGTAACATCGGGAGTAGGAGGAATTTTTAGAAGTGGGATTCCAATAGGTGAAATTAATTCAGCAGACATACTGATCGGGAAAAAATTAATAGTAAATTATTATAAAGATTTTTCCCAATTAAAATATGTAAAGATTTCATCTCATAAAAAGGAAAATATAAATATTGATCAATCCAATAAAGAAATATTTAAAGTAAACAATAGCCAAATTGCTAAAATGAACAGTCAATCAAAAGACATCAAGGTACTTAGACAACAAAAGATTATTAATGAAGAAGTGCAGCGTAAACTTCAATCAGAAAATACTAGATTAAAAAAATATCTAACGGATTCACAAACAAAATTAATAGAAAGTAATAAAAAAATAAATGCAGTCCAAGAGAGAAGTGAAGATTTGGAGTTTTTAAAGTTAAACCTATCACACGGACACAAATGCAGAAAAACTATGTTTAGATCTCATCTTTTCAAGGTTAATACAGATGAGTACAGAAACTGTGTAGTAAATAAAGGACCTATTAAAAAAGATTAAAAAGAACATTATGAGCAAACACTTTCTATATAAGTATACACCTGTGTTTTTACTTTTTATTTCTATATTAAATGAAACTGATTTTAATTTAGAATTTAAATATTTTTCATTTAATTTTGTCTATATTTTAATATTTTATTACAGCCTGAAAAGAGAAGGTGGGATTGGCTACATTTTAATTTTCATAGCTGGATTATTTAATGATGTTATCAACGGACTACCAATGGGAATAAGTAGTTTATCCTATTTATTATTATGTGTTGCTGCTGCATACCTTAGAAACATAACATTAAGACCAAGTTTAATTAAAGACTGGATATCTTTTTTAATCTCAATTTTAATTTTAAATTTTATTACATATACTTATTTAATCTTATTTTTTAATTATGAAATTAATTATTTATATCAAACATCAAATATTATGGGCACATTCTTTTTGTACTATATTTTTTCATATATATTTAAATTCTATAATGATTTCGTTTTAGGTAAATACAAATAATGTTTGGAGAGAATTTTAATGCTAGAAAACTTCAGATTATTAACAGAAGAATGTTTATCCTTGGCGCTGCTAAGGTCACTATATTTACTGGAATTTTTTTAAGATTATTTTCATTACAAATAAATGATAATAAAAAATATTTAACTCTATCTGATAAGAATAGACTACGTGAATGGAGACTGCCCCCAGTTAGAGGTGAATTTGTTGATTATTTTGATAATATTATAGCGAGCAATTCTGAGGTTTATCAGCTTCATGTGACACCTGAAGAAGTAGAAAATTTTAGATATTTAATGTTACGATTAAAAAATATTTTAACTTTAAGTAATCGTGAATTTAAAAAGATACTTTTACAAAAAAAAAAACAAAAATCCTGGGAAACTATAGTTATTTCAGACAACTTAACTTGGGAGCAGTTTGTAAAAGTTAATTATTATTTACATGATTTAATTGGTGCAAAACCAGTTATTTCTGTTTCACGTAATTATCCATTTGCTGATAACTACACTCATATTCTTGGATATGTAAGTCAAGCAAGCAAAGAGGATATTTTAAAAAATGAAATAATCAAAAACCACCACGTACCTGGTCTTAAGGTTGGTAAAACTGGATTAGAAAAATCATTTGAAGCACAGTTGATAGGCTCAAATGGAGTAGAGAGGTATGAAGTAAATGCTTATGGCAAACGAATTAAACAAATTGATTACAAAGAGGGTAAAAAAGGTGAAAAGATTAAACTTACGATCGATACTGAAATTCAAAAGTTAGCTAGTAATCTTTTAAAGGATAGATCTGGATCAATTAGTGTGATGGATATTTATACAGGAGAAATATTAGCAATGCAGTCTGCACCTTCATTTGATCCAAATTTATTTGTTTTTGGTATTAGTCAAGATGACTGGCAGTTAATAAGAAACAATCCATTAAAACCGTTAGTTAACAAAACTTTATCAGGGCTGTACTCACCTGGTTCTACAATAAAACCTATTGTGGCTCTTTCTGCCTTAGAAAATAATATTATTGATAAAAATTTTAAAGTTAACTGTACAGGCAAAACAAAAATGTATGGTCAAACCTATCACTGTTGGAAAAAAAAAGGTCATGGCATCGTAAATTTAAAAGGAGCAATGAAACAATCATGCGATACTTATTTTTATGAGATTGCAAGAAAACTTGGTGTGGATAGATTAAAAGAAACATCTATTAAATTTGGTCTTGGTGAAAAAGTTTTAAATGAAATTTATAGTAATGAAAAAAAAGGATTAATTCCAAGTACACAATGGAAAAAAAATAAATTGGGAGAAGGATGGGTTATAGGTGAAACATTAATTACAGGAATTGGACAAGGTTATACACAAACCACACCTTTGCAATTATGTTTAATGACAGCACAGTTAGCAAATGGAGGACATAAAATTTATCCCAAAATAACTGTTAGTGAAAATGACGAAACATATGAAGAAGTAAAATCTTTAATTAAAAAAAACTATGAAATTAACAAGCAAATAAATAAAGGTTTGGATGAGTCAAGTGAAGGTCTATTTTCATTTACAAAAGACAAAAAGCACGAAGTTCTATATCAAAAATTTGAAAATATAAAATTGATACAAGAAGCGATGTTTGCATCTACAAATGAAGTGAGGGGAACCTCTTATTCATCAAGAATAGAAAATCCTAAATATCAATTTGCTGGTAAGACAGGAACATCTCAGGTTAAAAGAATAACAGCAAGAGATAGAGAACTAGATTTGAATACTTCTGAAATTCCTTACAAAGATAGAGATCATGCATTATTTATAGCTTTCGGACCTTATAAAAAACCACGATATGCTTTAAGTGTAGTTATAGAGCATGGTGGATCGGGTAGTTCAACAGCAGCTCCAATAGCAAAAAAACTTTTTAAATTGATTATAGATAGACATGAACTCAGAGAAAAAGTTAAAAATAAAAAAATTTTAAATATTTAGATGCAATATAGCTCACTCAATTCACAACTTTCTCTTTTCCAAAAATTTAGAAATTTTGATTTTATTTTATTAACATGCATATTGTTGTTAGGTATAATTAGTGCTTATACCATGTATTCAACAGATGGTGGAGAAATTTTATTTCATAGCAAAAGTCACATTGTGAAATTCTTAATCTTTTTTCCAATGATGATTATACTATCCTTTTTTCATATTAAATTTTGGCATTTTTTTGCTTATATTTTTTACATAGTCACTTTATGTTTTTTGATTTGGGTTTCTTTATATGGAGTTAAAGCGTCTGGATCACAAAGATGGATAAATCTATATTTTATTAATTTACAACCATCGGAGTTAATGAAAATAGCTATTATAGCGTGTCTAGCAAAATACTATCATCGTACGAATTTTGATCAGGTTAATACCTTACAAAGCGTAATGATAGTTTTAATAATTTTGCTTCTACCAATAATGTTAGTACTCAGTCAACCTGATTTAGGGACATCTATATTAATTGGCGTAAGTGGTTTAGTTGTTATTTGGTTGGCTGGATTGAATATTAAATATTTTGTATATTCTTTTATAATGATTTTAATTTCAATGCCTTTTGTTATTTCTTTATTAAAACCATATCAAAAGTTAAGAATTTTAACTTTTCTTGACCCAGGTCGAGACCCTCTAGGAGCCGGATATCAGATAATTCAATCTAAAATAGCAGTAGGCTCTGGTGGAATAACAGGTAAAGGATTTTTGAAAGGAACTCAAAGTTATTTAGAGTTTTTACCAGAAAAACATACAGACTTTATCTTTACTTTATTTGCTGAAGAACATGGTCTAGTAGGATCGTTTTGTCTTTTACTAATTTATATAATTATTATTTACAGAGTTGTTAAAATAGGATCAATTTCAAGAAGCTATTTTGCCAAACTTTTCTGTTATGGTTTTGGTTCAGCAATATTTTTTTATGTTACGGTAAATATGTCTATGGTTTTAGGGTTGTTACCAATAGTTGGGTCACCATTACCCATCATGTCGTATGGAGGTTCTTCAATGTTGGCTACGATGATTGGGTTTGCAATTGTTATGAGTGCTAAAATTAATCATAAACAACTAATAGCTTAAATATTTAGAGTATAATTTGTCGAATATGTCGCTAGAAAAATTCAAAATAGAAATTATATAAAGTGTTGTGAATAAAGATTTAAAAATAGGAATTGTGGGGGCCGGTATTCAAGGAATATCTAATGCACTGTTTCTTCAAAAAAAAGGTTTTAATGTAAAAATTTTTGATAGAGATGAGCCAGGTAGTCCAGTTGCATCATATGGTAATGCAGGTCATTTTTCTCCTTACGCATCAGTTCCAATAAATAGACCAGACATATTGTCAGATATTCCGGCAATGCTTTTAAGTTCAAATGGTCCACTGGCTCTTAAATGGAATTATGTTCCAAAAATGATTCCATGGTTCTTACAATTTATTAGAAATTGTTCCACAAAAAGAATGATGCATACAGCAAAAAATATGCATCAAATTTTAAATTTAGCTCTGCCGGCTTATGATGAATTATTTGATGAGATTGATCTTGAAGGATTAGTGGAAAAGAAAGGTATTTTATATATTTGGAACAATAAAAGTTTAAAAAGTAGAGAACTTGAAATTAAAATTAGAAATGAGCTAGGTGTTAATCAACAAATAGTATCACCTGAGGAAATTCATGATCTTGAGCCAAATATAAAACCCATTTATCATGGAGGTGTTTATTATAAGTATGGAAGACACGCAAGAAACCCAAAAAAGATACTTCTAAAATTATTTAAACTTTTTTTAAAAAAAGGTGGCAAATTTTTAAAGATGAACATTCAAGATATAAATTTTGACCAAGAAAAACCTGTTTTAAAAACAGAGAATCAAAATTTTGTTTTTGATAAGATTGTTATCGCTTGTGGAGCTTTTTCAAAAAGACTTACGGATAATTTAGATGAAAATATACCTCTTGATACTGAAAGAGGTTATCACATACACTTTAAAGATTGTGATCACCTTTTAAGTAGACCAGTGATTTTCTCAAACAGAGGTTTTGGTATTACGCCAATGGAACAAGGTCTTAGAGTTGTTGGAACTGTAGAATTTGGTGGACTGCAAAATCCATTATCAAAATCTAGAATTAAAAATTTAATTAATAATGCAAAATATATGTTAGGTGATTTACCAGAACATGAAGATGAGTGGTTAGGTTTTAGACCAAGCACCCCAGATTTTTTACCAGTTATAGGACCTTCAAAAAAATATAAAAATATTTTTTATAGTTTTGGTCATCATCATTTAGGATGGACTTTAGGGCCAATTTCAGGGAAAATAGTTGCAGGAATGATTGCTGAAGAAAATACAAACTTAGATTTAAAACCTTACAGTTCTCTTAGGTTTAGTTAAGTGTTAAATAAAAATAATTCTGCATATATTCTTTTATTTTTAGCAACTTTATTTTGGTCTGGAAATTTTTTAGTTGGAAAATTTGCTAGTCAATATCAAATACCCCCTTTTTCATTAAATTTTTATAGGTGGTTGTTTGCCTGGATAATTTTAGCACCATTTACAATTAAAGAAATATTAAAAAAAAGAAAATATATTTTAGAAAATTATAAATATTATATGGTCCTTGGAATAACGAGTGTAACTATATTTAATTCGATTGTTTATTATTCTTTAAATTTTACTCAAGTAATAAGTGGAGTATTAATGATATCAACAATACCAGTGATGATCATCTTTATTTCATCAATCCTGAAAATTGAAAAAACTAATATGTTTCAAATTTTAGGGGTTTCATGTTCTTTTATAGGAGTAATTTTGATTATAACGAAAGCTAACCTAGGAATATTGGTAAATTTAGATTTTAATAAAGGTGATATTACAATGGTTTTTGGAATGCTATCGTGGGCAACATATTCTGCGCTTTTAAAGAAAAAAAAACATGAACTATCTCAATTAACATTATTAGAAGTAGTAATTTCATTTGGGTTTATTTTTTTAATTCCAATTTATTTTATAGAATATCAAATGGATTATAGAATTATTCTAAATCAAAACTTTTTTATTATTTTATTTTATGTAGTATTGTTTCCAGGTCTTGCTTCTTTTATTTTTTGGATAAAGGGAGTTTCTTTAATTGGAGCAAATAGAGCAGGTGTGTTTCTTCATATGATGCCAATATTAAGTGCAATTATGGCGATAATTATTTTTAATGAAAAATTTATGTTTTATCATATGTTGGGTGCAATATTTATTTTAACTGGAATCCTTTTATCAAATAGAAAGACTAAAAATGCTTAAAGTTGCAATCTTAGATGATTATCAAAATGTTTCTCATGAGTTTGTTGATTTAAAAAAACTATCAGGGAAATATGAATTTAAAATATTCAGTGAACCTTTCGCCGATGAAGCTGATGCCATAGAACAATTATCAGATTTTGAAGCACTACTAATAATGCGAGAACGAACTCCAATTACAAAAAATTTAATCGATAATCTGAATGATCTTAAATACATCATAACAAGCGGCTCAAGAAACAAAGCAATAGATTTAGTGGCTGCTAAAAAAAGAAAGATTATAGTATGTGGAACTGAAATTGGTTTTTCAGGAACATCTGAATTAACCTGGGGTTTAATCTTAGGTTTAGCCAGAAACTTTAAAGAAGAAATTGATAATATGTACCAAGGTTATTGGCAATCAAGTATTGGCTTTGAGCTTAAAGGAAAAATTTTAGGTTTAGTAGGCCTTGGAAGAGTTGGTTCTCAAGTTGCTAAAATTGGTAAAGCTTTTGGCATGGAGGTTATGGCTTGGAGCGAAAATTTAAATTTAGATACGTGTAAAGAATTAGGTGTTTTACCATGTAGTAAAGAAGACATATTACAAAATTCTGATTTTCTATCTATTCATGTTCAGGGTGGTGAGAGATATAATGAATTAATAAAATTAAAAGAATTAGACATGATGAAAAAAACTGCTTTTTTAATTAATACTTCAAGAGGTTCGATTATTAATGAAGATGATTTAATTATTGCACTATCAACAAACGTTATTGCAGGAGCTGGTCTTGATGTTTATGAAAAAGAACCTTTACCTGAAGGTAATAAATTAAGATTTCTACCTAATGCATTATTAATGCCACATGTTGGGTATGTAACTGCAGAAAACTATAGTATGTTTTACACACAAATGATTGAAGGCTTAGAGGCTTGTGTCGCTGGTAAACCTTTAAGAGTATTAGAATAAATCTATGACAAAAAAAATTAATCAAGATCTTACTGTAGAACAAAAATTAGTTTTATTTGAAGACGGCACTGAAGCTCCAGGTACTAGTGAATTAAATAATGAGAAGAGAGAAGGTAGTTATCACTGTGCAAACTGTGGTGAAAAATTATTTAATGCATCAAATAAATATGAGAGTGGCTCAGGTTGGCCATCATTTTATCAGTCATTACCGAATGCATTTGAAACTAAGACAGATACATTATTAGGTTATGAGAGAGTAGAATATCACTGCAAAAAATGTGGTGGTCATCATGGTCATATCTTTGAGGATGGACCAAATCCTACTGGTAAAAGATATTGTAATAATGGTGTTTGTTTAATCTTTAAACCAAAAAATTAATGCCTAAAAATAAACCAAACGAAGTAGTTTATCATGTGTTATCACATCACATTGATCATTACAGGCAAACAAAAAAAATATTTAAAACTGATTATGATTCACACATGATAACAATCGCAGTGTTTACACATTTTTTATATGGAACTCTCAACCCATCACATGAAAAATACCAACATGAAGATTTAGAATGGGGTGAGATGTATCCACTTGTAAAAGGCTTATCAAAAAATAAAAAAAAATATTTAGATAAATTATCATTTTTTTCTCTATCCCATATACTGGATATGCCAAAAGAAACTATTCGTAGAAAAGTTGACGCACTATGTAAAACTAAACAGTTAGAGTATTCAGTTAGAGACGGAGTAACTGTTGGAGATAACTTCGAACCATTGGCTAAAAAGATAGCTCCTGCTGACCTTTTATCAATAAACAAAGCTATCAAGGCCATTGAAAAGAATGGTGGCGTTTCTAAAATTCTTAAAAAAATTAAGCAGTCAAGATAAAAACCTATTATGGGGTTTTTTTTCCTATTTAATATAATTCTTTACGGTAAAAACTCTGGTAATGAAAAAAGTTCTTTTATCAATTATTGCTACACTATTATTCACAGCAGCTAATGCAGATGTTAAGGGGCAAGCTTTATCTAAAGTTTCAGAAAAAATTTCAGAATACACAATTGGTTTAATTCCAGGTGAAGGTGTAACAGAAGTTTCAGTTGAAGTTAGAGAAGAGGATAATCCTGACTTTGAAATTTTAGGTGTAAGGGATATTTTATC
>Ga0307986_10003573_pt1 | contig 10764 bp, 10 predicted proteins | sample EllFjometageno82_FD_203170 | JGI IMG/M metagenome (GOLD analysis project Ga0307986, IMG submission 203170) | Marine microbial communities from Ellis Fjord, Antarctic Ocean - #82 | ecosystem: Environmental > Aquatic > Marine > Unclassified | place: Southern Ocean | collected 2014-10-09
ATTTGAATAAATCTTTTTCATCTATAGTTTTTATATAAGTCTCATTAATTGAGAGAATTCTAGACATATCTAGTTTAGAAGGTGATTTACCGACCCCACCTAAATCGAATAGATCTATACTTTCTTGTTTTGTAAATATCTCTTTATCTTTGTATGACCAGCCAAGTCTTAAAAGATAATTTCTCAAAGCATCGGATATGATTCCAATTTTTACATAATCTTCTAACGTAGACGCGTTATCTCTTTTTGATAATTTCTTACCTTGTTCACTATGGATTAAAGGTATGTGTGCAAAGTTTGGAACATCCCATTCCATCGCATCATATATTTGTTTTTGCTTAAATGAATTAATCATGTGATCATCACCACGAATTACATGTGTAATATTCATTTCATGATCATCTGCAGTTGCCGATAACTGATAAGTAGGGGTCTTATCTTTTCTTAAAATAACAAAATCTTCAATTGTTGAATTTGAAATATTTCTTTCCCCCTGCACTAGGTCTTTTATGATTGTATTTCCTGAAATCTTGCTCTTAAATCTTATAACGGGTTTGACGTCTTTTGGAATTTTAAGATCTTTAGCATCTCTCCATTTTCTATTATAAACATAAGGCATACTTTGTTTCTTACATTTTTCCTTTTGTTCATTAATTTCTTCTTCAGAGCAATAGCATTCATATGCAAAACCTTTTTTAATAAGTTCCTCCGCTATAGCAATGTGTTTAGTTATATTTTTCGATTGAATATACTCTTCACCATCGTGCTCAATACCAAGCCAAGCTAATGATGAAATAATCTGTGTTTTAAACTCATCTTTTGATCTTTCTTTGTCTGTATCTTCTATTCTTAAGAAGTATTTACCTTTATTTTTTTTTGCTAATAGCCAATTAAATAAAGCTGTTCTAACACCACCGATATGAAGAGGCCCAGTAGGAGAGGGCGCAAACCTACAATTAAAAGACATTTAATTTATTAGACTATTTTAGTGAAAGTTTCTATATAAAGAAACAAGTTTACCTTGAATTTTTATTCTACTTGCCGCGTAAATTTTAGTTCCGTAGTTTCTATTGGCTGCTTCTAAAGCAATAGTATTTCCTTTTTTTCTTATTCTCTTTAAAGTTGCTTCTTGGTCATCAATTAAAACTACTGCAATTTGACCGTTATCAACATTTGAAGATTTTTTAACAATAACTGTATCACCATCATTAATGCCTGCTTCAATCATTGAGTCTCCCTTAACTTTTAAACCGTAGTGTTCGCCATTATTTTGTAAATCTTCTGGCAGAGCTACTCTATCTACTTCTTGCTGAATAGCTTCTATTGGAGTTCCTGCAGCGATGCTTCCTAATATAGATATATCAGTAGATTTCGTTTCATTTTTATCAAGACCACCTTTGATTACACTAGGAGTAAATGTATTAAATATGTCATTCGCGCTTGCGTTTTCTGGAAGTTTTATAACTTCTAAAGCTCTAGCTTTATGAGCTAATCTTTTAATAAATCCTCTTTCTTCTAAGGCAGAAATTAATCTATGAATTCCTGATTTCGACTTAAGGTTGAGTGAATTTTTCATCTCTTCATATGAAGGAGATATTCCTGAAGATCTAATCTTCTTATTTATAAATAATAATAAGTTTTTTTGTTTTTTTGTAAGCATAAGAACAAACCTTGTACATCTATGTTCTACAAAAGTTCTATTTAAATTACAACTTGAAATAAGTGTCTATTTTATTGAATTATTTGAGTAAATCTCTTCATTAATTCAGCAGTATTGCCAGATTTTAGAAGTGATTCACCAATAAGGAAATTTTTAATACCAGTTTTTTCATAGATGTATCTTGCGTCTTTTTCATCTTTAATTCCACTTTCTGAAATAAGGGGACCTTTATGATTTTTTAAAATTTCGAATATAGAAATTGTGTTGTTAATTGAAATATCCAAAGTTTTTAAATTTCTATTATTAATGCCAATTAACGCTTCTTCATATTTTAAAGCAGTTTCAGCTTCTTTTTTATCATGCACTTCTACAATAACTGAAAGATTATGTTTTAAAGCTTCTGCATAAATTTCATCTGCCTGTATTTTATCAAGAGCAGCAATAATGATTAATATACAGTCACAACCATAGCTTTTTGATAATGCAATTTGATAGGGGTCAATAAAAAAATCTTTAGCTAAAACAGGAATTTTAAACTTATCTTTAATATCTTTTAGATAATCAAGTTTACCCAAAAAATTATTTTCTTCAGTTAAAACAGACAAACATGTTGCTCCATTATCAACATATATTTTAGCAATATCTAAATGATTAAAATTTTTTACCAATAGTCCAGCTGATGGGCTTGCTTTTTTAATTTCAGATATTAACGATACTTTCTTATTATTATTAATTGCATCTTTAAAATTTAAAAAAGTATCAATAGTTTTAATTTTATCTTCAAGAGAACCTAAAGAGTTATTTTTTTTAACTTTTTCTAAAGTCTCCTTTTTTTCTTGAATAATTTTTTCTAAAATATTTGTCATTAAGATAATTGTATTTTAATTAAATGATCATAAACTTTACCAGAGCTTAAATGATTTGTGGCTTTGTTAAACGCATCTGTAAAATCAAATACTTTACCTGATACAATTAATCCTGCTGCAACGTTTAAAGCCACAGCTACTGAAAATTCATTGATTTCACCTTTATATATTTCTTCTATTTTCATAGAATTATATGGTGCAGTTTTACCTCTTAAATTATTTTGGTTATTTAAAGTAATTCCAAGTTCCTTTGGATCTATTGAAAATTCGTTTATATCTTTATCCTTTAGTTCAACAATTTTTGTTTTAGCAAATGGAGAAATTTCATCCATACCATCATCACTATGCACTATATACGCATGCACTACATTATTTTCTCTCAAAGCCTCAGCAAAAGGTTTCATCCATTTTTTATCGTACACACCAATTACTTGTCTTTTAACTTGAGCGGGGCTACTTAAGGGACCAATTAAATTAAAAATAGTTTTTTTACCCATTTTCTTTCTTGCAGGACCAACATGTTTCATTGCTAAATGATAGTTGGGCGCAAACATGAAAGCAAAATTAAACTTTCTAATATTCTCTTCGACTTCATTAGGTTTTAAATTAATATTTATTTTTAAAGCCTCTAATACATCTGCAGAACCACAGTTAGAAGAAACTGCTTTATTCCCATGTTTTGCAACTTTAATTCCCATGCTAGATAAAACGATAGCTGCTGCAGTGGAAATATTTAAAGAGTTTTTACCATCCCCACCAGTACCACAAGTGTCTATCGTATCAGGATCTGAATTAACCTTAATTGCTTTATCTCTTAAAACATAAATTCCACCTGCAAGCTCATCTTTTGTCTCTCCTTTTTTAATCAGGGCTTCTAATATTTCTATGATTGCAGTTTCATCAAACTTTCCGTCCATTAAATTAGAAAAAAGAGATTTACTTTCTTCAAAAGTTAGATTTTGGCCTTTTTTTAAATTTTTAATAATGTCCGCCATACTAATTAGCTATAAAATTCTTTATTAATTTCATGCCTATTTTAGTACTTATACTCTCAGGATGGAACTGAAACCCATGAATATTTAAGTCTTTATGCATTAGACCCATTATTGTTTTGTTTTTAGTCTCAGCGGTAATTATTAGGTCTTTTGGGAAAGTTTTTCTGTCAATAATCAAACTATGGTATCTAGTAGCTTCAAAGTTGTTTTGTATATTTTTAAGAAGACCTTTTTTTTGATGTTTAATTTTACTTGTTTTTCCATGCATTAAATTTTTTGCTCTTACAACTTTTCCTCCGAATACCTGACCAATTATTTGATGACCTAAACAAACTCCAAGAATAGGTATTTTCTTATGTATCTCTCTTACAATTTTTAAACAGTTTCCTGCCTGATTAGGATTTCCTGGACCAGGCGATATAACAACTTTATTATATTTTTTTCTTAAAATTGTTTCACCATCTATCTTGTCATTTCTCACAACATCAACATTTTTTTTAAAATTAGAAATGTAATGAAATAAATTATAAGTAAAACTATCGTAGTTATCTATAAGTAAAATTTTCATTTAATCTATAGCTCTCATTAGTGCTTTAGCTTTATTAATCGTCTCAGCATATTCTTTATCAGGCTTACTATCTGCAACTATTCCAGCTCCAGCCTGAACATAGAATTTATTATTTTTAATTAAAGCCGTTCTTAAAGCAATACACGTATCGAATTCACCATTAGGAGTAAAATATCCAATACCACCTGCATATAATTTCCTTTTATTTTTTTCAAGTTCATCAATAATTTCCATAGCTCTTATTTTAGGGGCTCCACTAACAGTCCCAGCTGGAAAACCTGATAACAACGTTTCAAATAGGGAGAATTTATTGTTAAATTTACCAATTACATTGGAGACAATATGCATTACATGAGAATATCGTTCAACTTTAAATTTTTCAGTAACTTTAACCGAGTTAACTTTAGAAACTTTTCCAACATCATTTCTACCGAGATCTAATAACATTAAGTGTTCAGCTAACTCTTTTTTATCTTTAAGAAGATCTAATTCGTACTTCTTATCCTCTTTATTATTTTTTCCTCTAGGTCTTGTACCTGCAATAGGTCTTATAGTAATCTCTCCTTTTCTAAGTCTTACTAAAATTTCTGGACTACTTCCTAAAATATTAAAATCTTCGTAATTAAAATAGAACATAAAAGGGGAAGGATTTGATTTTCTTAGGTAATTATAAATTTCAATTGGTTTTTTATTAAACTTTCTTTCAAATCTTTGACTTAAAACAACTTGAAAAATATCACCTTTCTCAATGTAGGTTTTTGCTTTTTTAACTAAAGATTTAAATTTTTCTTTAGTAGTATTGGATTTAATTAAATTTTTATTAGGTTTATAAGTAAATTGATCTGGAAGAGTTATGTTTTCAAAGCCTTCATATAAATCAAACTTCTTCCTTACAGACTCATAGTGTTCTTTATAATTTTTAATTTTTGTATCTGCATAAACATTTTCTATATAATAAATTATTTTCTTTAAATTATCGTAAATAACTAAATTTTTAGGTCGCGATAACCTAACATCAGGAATATTTAAATCATCCTTACAGTTATTAGGAATTTTTTCTATGTAACGAATTACATCGTAAGAAAAATATCCTACCAACATAGATGCCATTGCAGGAAGTTGATTTGGAATCTTGATTTTAAAATCTTTTATTAATTTATTAATAAATCTTAAAGGGTCAGTTTTAATTTTACTTTTTTTTCCTAATTTATTTAAAGTTATAATGTTTTTATTAATATCCCAGATTTTATCAGGATTTAACCCAATTATTGTATAACGACCTTTAATAGTTCCTTTTTCGACAGACTCAAAAATAAAGCTATTTTTTTCAGCAAGAAGAAACTTAAATAAGTTCTCTACCTTGTAGTAGTTTTTACAAGATCTTGATCTAAATAAAATTTGGTGTTTTTTTTTATAGTGATTATTCTTAAATTCTTTGAAGCTTATATTAATTTTCATTAAAATGAATTTTTAACACGGTCTATAGTTCTTTGGTTTAATTCAACTTTGTATTTTTGATTAACGCTATCATCGTAAGATTTATAAATTTTATTAATTAAATTTAACCGTGCTTTAGCCTCATACTTCTTGTAATCATTACTAGATTTATTTAAGTCTTTATAGTCAGTTTTCTTTGTAGATATTAAAAAAGTCTTAGTTAAAGTACTATTCGTTATTATGTTTGTTTCATTATCTTTTGTTAAAAAAATTCTTTTGGCTAAACCTTCTCCAAAAATATCATTTTGCTTTAAACTAGAGAGCTTATAATCTTTTATTACTAAACCATTATCTTCAGCGAACTTTTTAAAGTTATTTCCATCGTATGCACCCAACCCTATATCTTTTGCTATTGAAGTATTTTTTTCAATTTTATCTTTAAAACTTAACTGAGCGGTCAAGGCTTCTCGAACTTCTGGATCATTAATTAGTTTATTTATTTTCTCGATATTACTAATTTCAGCCAGGTAATATTTCCCTTCAAGATTTATAACCTCAGGTGATTTTGTAGATTTAATATTATAAATTTTATTAAATAAAGCATCGGGTATATTGTTTATTTTATTTTTATTCGGATCTTCTTTTTTTGTATTAATTTTATCAATCGTAATTATTTTTAAATTATTATCTTTAGATGTTTCGTCAAAAGATTTTCCATCTAAAACTTCATTTTCAATAACATCTAGTTGCTTAAAGAAAGCTTCATCATAGTTAGAATTTCCACTCACAAGATCAGGTTTAATTTCTGTGTATTGAATTGATTTAAATTCAACAAAAAATATATTTTTATTTCTCTCGTAGAGTTTTTTAATATCTTCTTCTGCAGGCTTGTTTTTAGAATGGTATTTTTCGAGGTCGATGTATTGTATTGTTTTAGTTTGATTTTCTTTTCTAAATTCTTGAGTAATTAAAGTTTCAGGAATTACAATTCCCCCTGCTAAAGAACTTAAGAACTGTCTTCTTTTTTCTTGCTCAACAATATTAGCTTCAAACTGGGGCGCTGTTATACCGCTTTTTATAAGAAATTTTTCATATTCTGTTCTTGAAAATTTATTATCTTTAAAAAAAAGTTTGTCATTTTTAATTATTTCTCTAAGAGCATTATCGTTAACGACAATGCCAATTTTTTCTATTTCTAATGCCATTACTTTTCTACCTATATATTGAGACAATACTTGTTCAACCAGATCTGTTTTTGGCAGACTTTTAATCTGTTCTTCATTAAGATTTATTTGCCTCAGGTAACTCACGAATTCCTGTGTGCTAATTTTTTCCGCCTCAACAGTAGCTACAACATTTTGATTACCACCTCTAAATACATCACCCATCCCCCAAAACACAAAAGGGAGAATTATAATCCCCACTAAGAGTTTAATAAAAAAAGATTTTGATAATTTACCTATTGATGTTGCCATTATATTAATTTAATAAGTTAATTTTATACACCTATAAATCAAATTTTAAACTAAGGCAAATTATGAGATATTTTATTGGAAACTGGAAAATGTTTGGTGTTCCAAATTCTTTAAATATACTGAATAAAATTAATTTATTTAACTCAAGAGATAAAAATCGAAATAAATACAGGGTTATAATTACACCTCCATACACATTGATAGAAAGTTACGCAAAATATTTTAAGAATAAGAAAATCTCGATTGGTTCACAGAATTGCTATCAAAAAGATCAGTTTTCATCAAATACAGCTGCTGTTAGTGCTTACATGTTAAAAAGCGTTGGAGCTAAATATACTTTAGTAGGCCACTCAGATAATAGAGGTGAAGGAGATAACGATTCAATGTTAAAAGCTAAAGTGCAGTTTGCTCTCAAAAATAATTTAAAAGTTGTTTTTTGCATAGGTGAAAATAAATTAGAAAAAAAAAATAAGAAGACATTAAGTGTTCTTAAAAGTCAGCTAACCAGAGTTCTAGAAAAGAAATTTAACAGAAATAATATTATTGTTGCTTACGAACCTATTTGGTCTATTGGCACAGGTAAAATACCAACTGCGCAAGAATTAAAAAAAACTACTATTCATATTAAAAAGGTACTTAAAAATATATTTAAAAAAAAAAGCCCAGCAGTTCTATACGGTGGGTCAGTTGATGGCTCCAATGTAGAGATGTTTAAACAAATTAAGGAAATTGATGGTTTTTTAATAGGTGGGGCTTCTAAATCTTCAAAAAAATTTATTGATATAATAAAGAATTACTATAGATAATCACCATGGAAAGTTTACTAATTTTCGTCAACATATTTTTAGCAGTTATTTTAATTATCTCAATTCTCTTGCAAAGATCAGAAGGAGGAGCTTTGGGCTTAGGTGTTTCACAAGATAATTTCACGTCAGCAAGAAGTATGGGAACTTTCTTGACTAAATTTACTGCAATTGTTGCTACTTTATTTATTATTTGCAGCATTACAATTGTAGCGATTTCAAGAGATGAATTTCGTGAAACACAATCAGTTCTTGAAAAAGAAGAAGAAGAAAACTCAAACCTTCCACAAATACCTCAGTCCAAATAATTAAGACTTTGTAATTTTTTAAAATTAAAGTATAACATAGTTCCATGGCGCGATACATTTTCGTAACTGGCGGCGTGGTTTCATCTTTAGGTAAAGGGTTATCATCAGCTTCACTAGCTTACTTATTACAATCAAGAGGATACAAAGTTAGGATTAGAAAATTAGATCCTTATTTAAATGTTGACCCTGGAACTATGAGCCCATTTCAACATGGAGAGGTTTTTGTAACAGATGATGGAGCTGAAACTGATTTAGACTTAGGTCATTACGAAAGATTCTCAGGAATATCTGCAAAAAAATCTGACAATATTACTACAGGCAGAATCTACAACGATGTTTTAAAAAGAGAGCGGCAAGGAAAATATCTGGGAAAAACAGTACAAGTTATTCCTCATATTACAAATAGAATAAAAGAATTTATTAAACATGATATTTCTAAAGAAGATTTTGTAATTTGCGAAATAGGAGGGACGGTAGGTGATATCGAAAGTCTACCTTTCTTAGAAGCTATAAGACAATTTTCAAATGAAACTGGAAAAAAGAATACCTTATTCATTCATCTCACTTTAGTTCCTTATATGAAGGCATCAGATGAAATTAAAACAAAGCCTACTCAACATTCGGTAAAAGAACTTAGAAGCATCGGCATTCAACCTGATATTATTATTTGTAGATCAGAAAGATCTATTCCGTTAGGACAAAGAAAGAAAATTTCTTTATTTTGCAATGTCTCTATTGATGACGTCATCGAGACAGTTGATGTGAAAACAATTTATGAAGCTCCAATCAGTTTTAATAAAGAAAAATTAGATGAGAGGGTATTAAAATTCTTTAAGATTAAATCTAAGAAAAAAGTCAATCTCCAACCCTGGAAAAAAATTACTCATTTAGTTCTAAATACGAAAAATAAAGTTAACATTGCAATTATAGGAAAATATGTAGAGTTAAAAGACGCTTATAAATCTTTGGATGAAGCTTTAACCCACGGAGGAATAGCAAATAACTTAAAAGTTAATCTGGTAAGAATTGAGTCTGATTATTTAAAAAAAAGTGAAATAAAATATAAATTAAAAAAAGTCTCTGGTATTCTAATACCAGGAGGTTTTGGAAAAAGGGGAACAGAAGGAAAAATAGCAGCCATTCATTATGCGAGAAAATATAAAATCCCATTTCTAGGAATTTGCTTTGGAATGCAAATGGCTGTTATTGAATTTGCTAGAAATAAATTAAATATTAAAAATGCAACTTCAAGTGAATTTGGTTCATCAAAAGCTTCAGTGGTCGGATTGATGAGTGAATGGATTAAAGATGGTAAATTAATGAAAGGAACCGATAAAAATCTTGGTGGAACAATGCGATTAGGAAGTTTTGAAGCTAAACTTAAGAAAGATACATTAATTTACAAAATCTATAAAACAACAAAAATAAATGAAAGACACCGCCATAGGTATGAAGTTAATATTAATTATAAAGAAAATTTCGAAAATAAAGGCATGATCTTCTCAGGCTTATCTCCAGATCAAAAATTACCTGAAATAGTTGAACTTAAAGACCATCCTTGGTTTATAGGAGTTCAGTTCCACCCTGAATTTAAATCTAGACCTTTATCACCACATCCTTTATTCTCTTCTTTTATAAAAGCCGCAAAAATCAATTCGAATAAAAATAAAAAATGATAAACCACAATGTAAAATGCGCTAATTTTGAAATCGCTAATAACAAACCTTTCACTCTGATTGCTGGCCCATGTCAGTTAGAAAACGAAGCACATGCAATTAAGATTTCTACTGAACTTAAAAAAATTACAAATGAATTAGGAATTAACCTTATTTATAAAACATCATTCGATAAGGCTAATAGAACTAGTCTTAAAGGGAAAAGAGGGATGGGGTTAGAAAAATCCTTACCTATTTTTGATAAGATTAGAAAAGAAGTTGGTTTACCAGTTTTAACTGACGTGCACACAGCAGAGCAATGTGCAATTCTCAAAAATCATGTAGATGTTTTACAAATTCCAGCCTTTTTATGTCGTCAAACAGATTTATTGATTGCTGCAGCCAAAACTGGAAAAATAATTAATGTAAAGAAAGGTCAATTTTTAGCACCATGGGATATGGCGAATGTAGTTAAAAAAATTGAAGAGTCTGGTAATAAAAATATTTTAATAACTGAGCGAGGTGCAAGCTTTGGCTATAATACTCTTGTATCAGATATGAGAGCTTTACCTATAATGGCTAAATTTGGTTTTCCCATTGTTTTTGATGCAACACATTCAGTGCAACAACCAGGAGGTATGGGTGAAAAAAGTGGAGGTCAAAGAGAGTTTGTTCCTTACTTAGCTCGTGCAGCTATAGCAGTGGGTGTTGGTGCAATTTTTATGGAAACACATGAGGATCCCGATAACGCACCATCCGACGGGCCAAATATGGTTCCATTAAATGATGTTAAAGCTTTGTTAAAAAAATTAACTGAGATTGATAAATTAGTTAAATAAAAGAATGTCAAAAATCAAAAGTGTTATAGGTAGACAAGTTTTTGATAGTAGAGGGAACCCTACTGTAGAAGCTGAAGTTTTTTTAGATAGTGGAATTTCAGCAACAGCTATATCTCCTTCTGGAGCTTCAACAGGAGCATTTGAAGCTTATGAATTGA
>Ga0307986_10003575_pt1 | contig 10761 bp, 7 predicted proteins | sample EllFjometageno82_FD_203170 | JGI IMG/M metagenome (GOLD analysis project Ga0307986, IMG submission 203170) | Marine microbial communities from Ellis Fjord, Antarctic Ocean - #82 | ecosystem: Environmental > Aquatic > Marine > Unclassified | place: Southern Ocean | collected 2014-10-09
ATTTTTTCCCCTTGGTTAAAATTTACATGTTTTCCTTTAGGAATTAAATAATTAGAAGTTTCACCTTTCGTAGAAACAATAGAAATTTTTTGCTTACCTCGTATTTCTTTTCCAAATTCTATCAAGCCATCATTTTCAGCTATAATGGCGCTATCCTTTGGTTTTCTAGCTTCAAATAGTTCAGCAACTCTAGGCAGTCCGCCTGTTATGTCTTTAGTTTTAGAAGTTTCTTTTGGTAAACGAGCAAGAACATCTCCTGCAGAAACTTTTTGGCCGTCTTTTACAGAAAGAATTGAGTCAGGTACTAAAAAATATCTAGCGACATTTCCATCTGCCTTTTTGATAACCTCACCTTTGTCGTTTCTAAGTGTTAATCTAGGTTTAAGTTCTGTATTTTTAGAAAGTGATTTCCAGTCAGTGACAGATTTAGAAGAAATACCAGTAGAGTCATCCATAGTTTCTGTCAAAGAAGTTCCTTCTACTAGGTCCATATAATTTACTATTCCACTAGTCTCTGCGATTACTGGAAGTGTATATGGATCCCATTCTGCAATTTTTTTACTTTTTTCAATCATGTCACCGTCTTTAAAAAAAAGTTTCGATCCATATATTACTTTGTAAATACCTAATTGAATTCCATTGTTGTCTTCAATTGAGAGTTCTGTATTTCTGCCCATTACAATCATATTCTTCTTAGAATCTTCAATAAGATTTTTATTTATAATTCTAAGCTTACCTTTGTTTTGAGAAATAATTTGAGATTCTTCTTTAATTTGAGCTGTTCCACCTACGTGAAAGGTTCTCATAGTTAATTGAGTTCCAGGCTCACCGATAGATTGAGCTGCAATCATTCCAATAGCTTCGCCTATACTTACTAATTTTCCTCTAGAAAGATCTCTTCCGTAACATGTCTGACAAACACCTCTTTGAGCTGCGCAGGTGATAACAGAATAAACTTGAATAGATTTAACACCTGCTGCATCAATTAGTTCACAGTCAGCTTCGTCTAATAGTTTTTTCTTTTTAATTAAAGTTTCACCAGTAATAGGATGTTTAATATCCTGAGCAGGTGTTCTACCTAAAACTCTCTCTGATAAACTAACTAAAATATTTCCACCTTCTATAATTTCAGTAATGTTAATAGAGGATTTAGAACCACAATCCTTTATTGTTACTTGTAAATCTTGTGCAACATCACAAAGTCTTCTTGTTAAATAACCTGAATTAGCAGTCTTTAATGCTGTATCTGCAAGACCTTTTCGCGCTCCGTGTGTAGAGTTAAAATATTCTAACACTGTAAGACCTTCTTTAAAATTAGCCATAATAGGCGTTTCAATGATTTCTCCAGAAGGTTTGGCAATTAATCCTCTCATACCTGCTAACTGTTTCATTTGTGCTTGTGATCCTCTAGCACCAGAATCAGCCATCATAAAAACAGAGTTTGTTTCTATTCTCCCATCGGGGAAAATTTTTTGAGCCGAAGAAATTTCTTTCATCATTTCGTTTGCAACTGTATCCGTGCATTTAGACCAAATATCTACAACCTTATTATATTTTTCACCTCTTGTAATCAATCCGTCAGAATATTGCTTTTCATATTCTTCGATTTGTTTTTTAGTTTGATTAATTAAATTTATTTTTGTCTCTGGTATTATTAAGTCATCTTTACCAAAAGAAATCCCTGCTCTAAAAGCATGTTTAAATCCTAAAGATTTAATTTTATCACAAAAAATAACTGTTTCTTTTTGACCACAGAATCTAAAAATAGTATCAATTATTTCAGACACATGTTTCTTTGCTAAAAGCCTATCAATTATTGTAAATTTAATTTTGTGATGTTTGGGTAAGACACTGGCTAATAGAAATCTTCCAGCTGTGCTTGTGTATTTTTGACTTATCTTATTTCCTTTTTCGTCAACAGTTTCAAAAACAGAAATAATTTTAGAATGCAGACTAATAGATTTATTTTCTATGGCTTGGCCAATCTCTTCAATATTAGAAAAAATACCTTTAGGTCTATCCTCGTTTTTGTCATCTGATTGAGAAAGATAATATATACCAAGAACAATATCTTGGCTCGGAACAATAATAGGCTTGCCATTTGATGGGCTTAAAATATTGTTTGTGGACATCATTAAAACTCTAGCTTCCAGTTGGGCTTCTAAACTTAAAGGAATATGGACTGCCATTTGATCTCCATCAAAATCGGCATTAAATGCAGCACAAACTAATGGATGTAGCTCAATAGCAAAACCTTCGATTAGTTTAACCTCAAAAGCTTGTACGCCTAATCTGTGCAATGTAGGTGCTCTATTTAATAAAACTGGATGTTCTCTTGTTATGTGTTCTAGAGCGTCCCATACTTCAGGGACTTCTTTTTCTACTAAACGTTTTGCTTGTTTAATAGTAGTTGCTAAACCTAACTTATCTAATCGAGCGTATAAAAAAGGTTTAAATAATTCTAATGCCATTTTTTTTGGCAGACCACATTGATGAAGCTTTAACTCTGGACCTACAACAATGACTGATCGACCCGAATAATCAACACGTTTTCCAAGTAAATTTTGTCTGAATCTTCCCTGCTTTCCTTTAAGCATTTCTGCTAAAGATTTTAAAGGGCGTTTTCCAGTTCCAGTAATTACTCTCCCACGTCTACCGTTATCAAAAAGAGCATCGACTGACTCTTGTAACATACGTTTTTCGTTTCTTACAATAATGTGGGGTGCTTTCAGGTCTAGTAATCTTTTTAATCTGTTATTACGGTTGATAACTCTTCTATATAAGTCATTAAGATCTGAAGTAGCAAATCTACCACCATCCAATGGAACTAAAGGTCTTAGTTCAGGTGGAATAACTGGCACAGTAGTTAAAATCATCCATTCAGGTTTGTTTCCAGATTCTATAAACGACTCCACAAGTTTTAATCTTTTAATAGTTCGTTCTTCTGTAACTTTTGATTTAATTGTATCAAGCGTACTACGTAATTTTTTTTGTTCTTTTTTTAAGTCAAGACTTATTAAAATTTCCCTTACTGCTTCTGCACCAATACCAGCTTGAAAGGCATCTTCACCAAATTCTTCTTGAGCTTTAATTAGTTGTTCTTCAGTAATTAAATCCCCTTTTCTTAGAGTAGTTAAACCAGGTTCTACAACAATAAAACTCTCAAAATATAAAACTCTTTCAATGTCTTTTAGCTTCATGTCCATAGCAAGAGCTATTCGACTTGGTAGAGACTTTAAAAACCATATATGTGCAACGGGGCAAGCTAGATCTATGTGTCCCATTCTTTCTCTTCTTACGTTAGATTTTGTGATTTCAACTCCACATTTTTCACAAATAATACCTCTAAATTTCATTCTTTTGTATTTACCACATAGACATTCATAATCTTTGACAGGTCCGAATATTCTTGCACAAAAGAGGCCATCTTTTTCTGGTCTAAAAGTTCTATAGTTAATTGTTTCTGGTTTTTTTATTTCACCAAATGACCAAGATTTAATTTTTTCTGGACTAGCTAGGGTAATTTTTATGCTACTGAAATTATTTTCAGGTAAACTATTGGATTGATTGTTATAAGTTTGTTTGGATAAATTTTTTTCCATATTAATTTAATTCTATGTTTAGCCCTAAAGCTCTGATTTCCTTAATTAAGACATTAAACGACTCAGGAATACCTGACTCAAAATTATTGTTTCCTTTAACAATGGTTTCATAAACTTTCGTTCTACCCGCAACATCGTCCGATTTAACGGTTAAAATTTCTTGCAGAGTATAAGAAGCTCCATATGCTTCTAGTGCCCAAACTTCCATTTCACCAAATCTTTGACCGCCCATTTGAGCTTTACCACCGAGCGGTTGTTGTGTGACTAAACTGTATGGTCCCGTAGATCTTGCGTGTATTTTATCTTCAACTAAATGATTTAATTTTAACATGTAGATAATTCCAACTGTAACAGGTCTATCAAATTTTTCTCCAGTTAAACCATCCCATAATGTGGTTTGACCCGAATTAGGTAGTTTAGATAAGTCTAACATGGCTTTGATATCATCAGTGGACGCTCCATCAAATACAGGTGTAGCTATCGGAACGCCATTTGAAACATTTTGAACAAGTTCGAATAATTCTTTTTTGTTTAATTTGCTAACAACATCATCGTAGTACTTAGCTCCATAGATATCTTTTAATTTTTTTTTAAGTTCTTCAATAGTTTGATCAAAATTTTTTAAATATTCTTTTATTTGATCGCCTAATTCAGAACATGCCCAACCTAAATGGGTTTCTAAAATTTGACCAACATTCATACGGCTAGGAACTCCTAGAGGATTTAAAACAATGTCAACTGCTTTACCATTTGCCATATAAGGCATGTCTTGTACTGGAACTATTTTACTAACAACTCCTTTGTTACCATGTCGACCCGCCATTTTATCACCAGGCATCAATCTTCGTTTAACTGCGACAAAAACTTTAACAACTTTCATAACAGTAGGTAAAAGATCATCACCTTGTTTAATTTTAATTACCTTATCCTCGAACCTTAATTTAATATCTTCACTGGCTTCATCAAACTGTTTCTTAAGCATTAAGAGATCTTGACTCACTTGATCATCAGCAAAAGTAAGTTTCCAGATATCTTTAAGATTCAAGTCTTTTAATTGTTCAATTTCAATAGTAGTCTTTGCACTTATTGATTTATAATCTTTGTTTATTTGTTTGTTTTTAATTAAATCAATTGTTCTGAGTTTTATATTTCTATTTAAAATTTCTTCTTCAACTAATTTATCTTCTTGAACCAATTCTATCGCTGATCTTTCAATGGCAATTGACCTCTCGTCTTTTTCGATACCATGTCTGTTAAAAACTCTAACATCGATAACTACACCTGCTCCACCTGATTTAAGTTTAAGAGAAGAATCTCTAACATCTGTAGCTTTTTCACCAAATATTGATCTTAATAATTTCTCCTCTGGACTAGAAGAGGTCTCACTTTTTGGTGTGACTTTACCAACTAAAATATCACCAGGTTTTACTTCAGCACCAACATAAACTATTCCCGATTCATCTAAATTTCTTAAACTTTCTTCACTTACATTTGGAATATCTCTTGTAACCTCTTCGGCACCTAATTTAGTATCACGAGCCATCGCATCATACTCTTCAATATGAATAGAAGTAAAAACATCGTCTGTAACGCATCTTTCAGAAATTAAAATTGAGTCTTCGAAATTGTAACCTTGCCAAGGCATGAAAGCTACAGTTACATTTTTACCTAAGGCTAACTCACCAAGTTTAGTAGCTGGTCCATCAGCGATAATATCACCTGTCTTGATTAAATCTCCAACTTTAACTAATGGCTTTTGATTGATACATGTATTTTGATTTGACCTTTTAAATTTTGAAAGATTGTAAATGTCTACTCCGGACTGGGATAAATCTTTAACTTCTGTTGATTTTACTACAATACGCTTACCGTCAATTTTATCAACTACACCATTTCTTTTTGCAACAATTGTTACCCCTGAATCTAGGGCAACGTCTGACTCCATGCCTGTTCCAACAAGTGGAGATTCAGGCTTTAGTAAAGGAACTGCTTGCCTCATCATGTTTGAACCCATTAAAGCTCTATTGGCATCATCATTTTCTAAAAAAGGAATAAGAGCAGCAGCAACTGAAACTAATTGTTTAGGTGACACGTCAATGTATTCAACACTTTCTCTATTTGCTAAAAGGAAATTTAAATCATGCCTACAAGAAACAAGCTCTTCTTCAAATGTTCCGTCTTTCTTTATAGGAGAGTTTGCCTGAGCAATTGTAAACTTTTCTTCTTCGATCGCTGAAAGATAATTAATTTCTTTTGAAACTTTACCATTAATTACTTTTTTGTAAGGACTTTCTATATATCCATATTTATTTACACGACAGTAAGTGGCTAAACTGTTTATCAAGCCAATATTTGGTCCCTCTGGTGTTTCGATAGGACAGATTCTTCCGTAATGAGTTGGGTGTACGTCTCGAACTTCAAAGCCAGCTCTTTCTCTTGTTAATCCACCTGGTCCAAGAGCTGAAACTCTACGTTTGTGAGTAATTTCAGACAATGGATTAGTTTGGTCCATAAATTGAGAGAGTGCTGAAGTAGCAAAAAAATCTTTTAATGAAGTTGTAATTGGTTTTGCGTTTACTAAATCTTGCGGCATGGCAGATTCTATTTCTAAGAAAGTTGACATTTTTTCTTTAACAGTTCTTTCCATTCTTAATAAGCCAATTCTAAATTGATTTTCTACAAGTTCACCTACAGATCTAACTCTTCTATTACCTAAATGATCAATATCATCCACTTCTCCTTTGCCATCTCTTAGATCGAGCATAAATTGGATAATGGCAAAAATATCTTCTTTATAAAGAACTGTGTCTTTAATATCTCTAGTAAGATTTAACTTAGCGTTAAGCTTAACTCTTCCAACTTCAGATAGATCATAACGCTCTTTATTAAAATATAAATTTTGGAACACTTGTTCAGCAACCTGTATTGTCGGTGCTTCGCCAGGTCTTAAAACTCTGTATATGTCATTTAAAGCTTCATCTTTATCAATATTTTTTTCAACTTTTAGAGTTTCTAATAAATAAGGTCCTTTATTAATTGGGTCAATATTTACTAACTTTAAAGAGTAAGTTTCATTAAAAATTATTTTCTCAAGTAGTTCCTCGGTAATATCGAAACCAGATCGGATTATATATTCTCCATTTTTTTCTTTAATATCATGAGCAATATATTTACCGACAATCTCAGTGTTGGAAATAAGAATGTTGCCAAGTCCTTTTTCTTTTAATTTATTGGCTATAATTAAATTAAGTTTTTCACCTTTATCTAAAAATTTTTTATTAGTTTTTGCATCAATTAAATCATAAGGCAATTTTATAGGTCTTTTGTAATTTTCTGGAATAAATTTTGTACTCCATTTTTTGGTTTTGCTATCATAAGTAAATTGATCTTGAGAATAATAGTTTTCAATTACCTGTTCTCTAGTAACACCTAAAGCATAAAGCAAAGTAGTAATTGGTAATTTTTTCTTTCTATCAATTCTAAAGTATAAAATATCTTTTGGGTCAAACTCAAAATCTAACCAAGAACCTCTACCTGGTATAATTCGACAATTAAATAATAATTTTCCACTACTATGTGTTTTACCTTTGTCGTGATCAAAAAAGACTCCTGGACTTCTGTGCATTTGGTTGACCACAACTCTCTCAACTCCGTTGACAACAAAAGTTCCACTTGTGGTCATCAAAGGAAGTTCTCCAATAAATACTTCTTGTTCTTTTGCAGATAATATTTGTTTCGTATTAGTGTCAGGATCAATATCGTAGACAACTAGTCTTAAAATTGCTTTTATAGACGCTGCATAAGTTAAACTTCTTTGTTTACATTCTAAAACATCAAATTTTGGTTTTGCTAATTTGTAAGAAATATATTCCAGAGTAGATTTTTCACTTCCATCTTCAATTGGAAATATACTCAGAAAAGTTTTATTAATTCCTTTGGTAAGCTCATCATTAGTTTCGTAAATTGATTTAGAACTTAAAAATTGCTTGTAAGAATTTTTTTGAACTTCAATAAGATTTGGTAAAGCTAAGTCTTCAATCAACTTTCCAAAGTTTTTTCGAATACTTTTTTTTTGTGTAAAAGATAATTCCATTAAAAGTTTTTAAAATTACACTAAAGTTTTTTTAAACTTTAGTGCGTCGTAACTAATTACTTGTTTACTTTAATTCTACTTTTGCACCAGCCGCTTCAAGTTTGGCTTTCATTTCTTCAGCATCTTTTTTAGCAACTCCAGCTTTAACTTCTTTAGGTGCCGCTTCTACTAAATCTTTAGCTTCTTTTAATCCTAATCCAGTTATTGCTCTAACTTCTTTAATAACGTTAATTTTTTTTTCTCCGAAAGAAGCTAAGAAAACTGTAAATTCAGATTTTTCTTCGCCTGCTGCTGCTGCTGCTGCTGGAGCTGCTGCAACTGCTGCAGAGACGCCCCATTTTTCTTCAAGTTGTTTGGAAAGCTCTGCTGCTTCTACAACAGTAAGCTTTGATAAATCTTCTATAATTTTATTTAAATTTGACATGTGTAATCCTGTAAATTATTTTTTTGTTTCTGCTTCGGGCGCTAAAATAGCTATTTTTTTGCTCTGCGCAAGTAAAATACCAATTATTTTTTGTGCTGAGGCATTTAGCAACCCTACAATATTAGCTCTAGCTTCTTTTAACGTTGGTAAACTTGCTATTTTCGATACTTCTGCTTGGTCAATAACTTTACCTTCCATAAAACCTGCAATAATTTTCAGTTTGTTGTTTTTTTTTGCAAATTTTGTCAGAATTCTTGCTGATAGAAAAGGATCAGAAGAAATAGCTGCAGCTGTTGGGCCAATAAAAAATTTCTCGAGATCTTTTAAAGGTGTCTCTTTAACTGCTAATTTTGTAATTCTATTTTTGGTAATTTTAAACTGAATTCCATTTTCTCTTAATTCTTTTCTTAATTCGTCTAACTGAACAACGTTTAAGCCCTGATAATGCGCTATCATCACAGCTTCGTTAGAAGAAAAAACTTTCTTCATTTCCTCAATATAAGATTTTTTTGTTTCTTTGTTCATCATAGTTAAATTCCTTTACTTCCTACTTTTTTCGAAGCACCCATTGAAGATGTAATATATATGTTTCTAATAAAGTCACCTTTAATTGTATCCGGTTTTTCTTTTTTAATAAAATCTACAAAGTGTTTAAAATTGTTTATCAATTTTTCAGTAGGAAAACTTTTTCTTCCTATTGAAGTGCCAATATTACCATCTTTATCGTGTTTAATTTCTATTAAACCAGTTTTAATGTCATTAACTGATTTTTTTATATCAGATGAAACAGTTCCTAGTTTAGGATTAGGCATTAAACCTTTAGGTCCCAAAACTTTACCATGCTTTCCTATTTTGCTCATCATACCAGGTGTACAAATTAGTTTTTCAAAATTAAATTTTCCAGTTGCAATTTTTTCAACTAAATCATCAGAGCCAACAACGTCCGCACCACTTTTTTTTGCTTCTTCAATTTTGTCAGACTCACATAAGACTGCGACCTTTATTTTTTTGCCTGTTCCCGCAGGAAGATGGGTAACTGTTCTTAAGTTAAAGTCTCCGCCTTTAGATTGTTTAAGGCCAATACGTATTGAAACATCTATAGATTCATCAAATTTTGCTGTAGAATTTTTTTTAATTAAATCTAAAATTTCTTTTAAATCTTTTGATTTAAAATCCTTCGAATTTTTTAAAATTTCTTTATATCTTTTTGATTTTTTTTTCATCAGCTTTTAACCTCAACACCCATTGATTTTGCTGATCCACATATAATTTTTGTAGCTTCTTTGATATCAAACGCATTTAAATCTTTCATTTTTGCTTTCGCAATCTCTTCTGCTTGTTTCATGGTAATTGATCCTGCTACAACACGACCAGGTTCTTTGGAGCCACTTTTTAATTTAGCTGCCTCTCTGATGTAATGTGATGCAGGAGGTGTTTTGATAATAAAGTCAAATTTTTTATCTTTATATACTGTGATCACAACCGGGATAGGTTGTCCCATCATTGCTTTTGTTTTTTCATTAAAAGCTTTGCAAAATTCCATAATGTTAACACCACGCTGACCTAAAGCAGGCCCTACTGGAGGTGCGGGGTTAGCTTGGCCACCTTTAATTTGTAATTTTATTAAACCTGCTATTTCTTTTGCCATATTAATTTTTTTCCACTTGGTTATATTCTAAATCTACTGGTGTGGCTCTTCCAAAAATAGAAACAGAAACTTTAAGTCTAGATTTTTCCTCATCAATTTCTTCAACCAATCCATTAAAAGAAGCAAAAGGGCCATCACAAACTTTTACTTTTTCACCAATCTCGAAACTTATACCACTTTTTTGATTAATTGCACTTTCTGAAACAGATCCTAAAATTCTTTCTATTTCTTGATCGGATATTGGAGTTGGCTTATCACCAGAACCTAAAAAACCGCTAACTTTTTGAAGGTTTTTAATAGTATGATAGACTTCTTTAGTCATGTCTAGTTGAACTAATAAATAGCCTGGAAAATACTTTTTTTGTTTTTTTGTTCTTTTACCTTTTTTAACTTCAGTCACTTCTTGCGTGGGTACAAGAATTTCGCCTAAATGAGCTTCTAATTTGCTTTTTGTTAAGGTATCCTTGATAGATTCTACTACTTTCTTCTCAAAGCCAGAATATGCCTGAACAATATACCAATTCATATTTAAAAATTAATTGTTAAAAGTAGGTTAAGTAAAAATCTTAATATTTGATCTAAAATAAGAAAAAAAATTGCAGCTATTGATGCAAGACCAAAAACCATAAGCCCACCGGTTAAAGTATCTTTTTTTGTAGGCCAAGTAACCCTAAAAGCTTCTTGCTTAACTTCTTGAATAAATTTTAAAGGGTTTTTCATATTTTTTTTATAGTTTTTTGGCAGGAGCGGAGGGACTCGAACCCACAACCTCCGGTTTTGGAGACCGGCGCTCTACCAATTGAACTACGCTCCTAAGCGTTTACTTTAAAATTTTTGTTACTACTCCAGCTCCAACTGTTTTTCCACCTTCACGAATTGCGAAATTTAAATTATCATTCATCGCGATTGGAGTAATTAATTTTACAGTAAATTTTCCATCATCACCTGGCATAACCATCTCTGTTCCAGCTGGTAAAGTTACTTCACCAGTAAC
>Ga0307986_10003577_pt1 | contig 10753 bp, 1 predicted proteins | sample EllFjometageno82_FD_203170 | JGI IMG/M metagenome (GOLD analysis project Ga0307986, IMG submission 203170) | Marine microbial communities from Ellis Fjord, Antarctic Ocean - #82 | ecosystem: Environmental > Aquatic > Marine > Unclassified | place: Southern Ocean | collected 2014-10-09
ATTTAAAGAAAAGCATCCAGGAATAGATGTTTCAAGAATGATTAAAGTTGACATGAGTACAGGTCAACCAGTTCCAACAATGAGCGATGCTCAAATGAAACAAGCGCGTAGACTTGCGGATGTTGCGGTTGAATCTCAAGTAAGTCACATTGTTAAATTGACTGAAGGAAAAGGCGCTAAAGAAGCACAACAGCCTACAAATGCTACAAATTTATCTAATACAAGAAATACTCAATTAATTGGGTATATGGATGACACAAATGCTCTTGCATCTGACGATGAATCAACTTTTGAGGCTACAGCTAATGATCGTATTACAGCATTAAATGGAAATATAACTAATCCAGAAGAAAAAATAGATAGTATTAAGAGAAATAATAAGCAAATTGTATTCGAGTTAGCTAATGGCGCTAAAGTGCCTATCGAAAGACTTAATGAAGATGGTACACCAAGAGAAATTAGAGATGTAGTAAAAGACATGTATAGACTTGTAGCGCCTACAAGCGAAAAAGAATCATATAAAGAAGCTGCATTATTATACGAACAAGAACCAGGAGGAGGATTTAGAGAATCTGATAGATTATTAAATGATGCTGAAAAAATTGTTTATGTTGCAGAAGAAAAAGCTATTGCTGCATTAAAAAACAAAAAAATAACACCAACAATAGAAGATCCGAAAAATCCTAAAAAACAAATTACTAATCCAAATTACGAAAAAGAGCTTAAAAAAGAAATTATTGAGCAAGCAAAAGGTGTAACTCAAGATGAAAAAGATTTGGTGAAAAAGAGAATACTTAAAAATATAACAGGGGAGAAGTATCAAGCTTTACCTCCTTTACCAAGAATTGTACAGCCAACAAAAGGAATTGTAACTGTACCGAATCCTAATGCATCAGCTGGTGGTTATGTAAAAATAACTGGGACCGAAGTAATTGATAATGCTATTGGTGGCCGATTAGATGGATTAGAGGGTTATAGCGCAGGTGGTGATGATGCCGTAGAAGTAAACAAAGCACTTAGTGATGTTATGAATGGGTATTTACCAAAAGAATTAGAAGGTGGTGCTAAAGTTGAATTTAGTAGAGATGAAAGAGAAAAAATAAAAGATCCAAATGATAAAACTTTAGAAATTGATAATCCGAATAAAGGTAAATGGTCTTTAGCAGTATCATATTTTGATAGATCAGGAACACAAAGAACGATGCCTATGCAGTACCCAGCTGTTGGAAGTTTAATAGGTACTGGTGGCGCAACATCATCAGAATTAAATACAATGATACATGAAGCCGCAGAAAAAATTGGAAAAGAAGAAAGCGAAAGATTAGTAAATAGAAATCAAAGAGGCACAAGTAAAAACCGAATAAAATTTAATTAATGGATAAGTTTACAGAGTTATACAATTATTTGAAAGAAGAAGGTTTAACAGATTTATCTTCTGAAGAATTTAAAGTTCAATATGCGGCTGGAACTGCTAAAAATACAGAGCTATATTCTTATCTAAAAGATGAAAAGTTAACAGACTTAGATTCGGAGAATTTTAATGTTGAATATTTCCCTGGTGTAGAAAAAAAAAATCCAAACGAAACTTCTCAGTCAAATGTGGAGGAGGTTATTACGGATTCTACTACCGAAACTCCAGAGGTCGTAGATACTTCTGTGGATTCTACCATAGTTGAAACACCTTTAGGTGACAATACTGTAGTAGATGTAGAGCAAGAAGACACCATGGTTACCGAGTACCCTGCATACGATGGTCGTGAGCAAGGTAAAGAATTTGATAACCCTATTACTTACGATTCAACAGACTCACAATTTGATCAATCTTTGGCTTTTGTAACTAAAGATTTAGTAGACAGGAACGAAGAAGAGGTCGTTGATAGAATGAAGTATCATTTTGAAGATTACGGATTTGACTTTGAAGAAGGTGGTAGTGTGTTTGATGGAGTTGATGGTATGACTGTTACATCTAAAGATGACCCAACTAAAAGTATTAATGTAAATCTTGACCCATTTTTTAAAGATTTGTTTGGTGGTGAGTCAGGACCAGCACAAGAACTTAAAGAATTCTTAAAAGCCAACAGAAGAACTGACAGTAAAATGTCAGAACTAACAACTGGATACGATAGAAATAGAAAAAAATATTTTAGTCTTGAAGGAACAAAAGAGGATATAGCAGATGTTGAAAATACAGCTAAAGCCCTTAACACAAAATATAAAGTTTACTTAGACGCTCAGACTACACAAGAATCTGAAATGGATGTTTTGATGGGGCAGAGCCAAGAAATAAAAGCAACCCCTGAATGGCAAGTAAAATATCAACTTGCTTTAGCTGCTGGAAAAAGATTACAGCAAACACGAAACGTATTAGGAGATAATTTTAAGGAATACAAAAAACTTAAAACATTAGTTGACTCATCTGTCGGAAATTATATCGACATGAAAGAATCAAGTGATAGTACATATCTTGGAGGGTTATATAATAATTTAGTTGGAACTGGTATTAGTGACAACCTTGCGGCTCTTTGGGGTGGTGTTGTTGATGGATATTACAAGGCAGTCCAGTCTGTAAACGAAGATTTTGGGATGACTCCTGAAGAAAAAAAAGATCGTTACATTGATATAGCAAGAGACCTTAAGTACCCAGTCCCTGAAAATATAGAGGATGAAGCTGTTTATAAAAAATGGTTAGATGGTTTGCAGGATCAAGGAATTGATGGTGAAGAAAAAGTAAAAGATGAAGATAGATTAATAAATATTTCTAAAGGTTTATTTTCTGAAGAAACTTTAGAACGACTTAAAGCTGATGGTTATGATTTAAGTAAACCAACACTAAACGGTAAGTTTTTTAATAAAAATCAATCTGGATTAAATAAGTTTTTAAACGGTCAATACATTGACCTTCCTGATTATGCATATGATAAAACAAAAGGTGAAAGACTAAAAAGATTAGTCTTAGACCAAGAGGTAAAGGAAAATAAAAACCCACAAAAAGATGCTATTAAAAAATACTTTAATGAGATGCTGTCCCTGGATGATGTATCTGATGAGAAGTTTGCAAAACAAAATAGAGATGGTATTATTGACATAGATACTCCGTTAGGAACAATTCCTGTAACTGAAGGAATTACTGGGCTTTCTAAATCACTTCCGTCTGTATTAGTTTCATATATATCAAGAGGTAAAATTGCTCCAGCTGTAGGCCTTGGAGCTGCTAAAAGAAATTTAATCGCAAGAGGTTTAGGTTTAACTACTAAAGGAGGGATAGCTCAAACTGTTTCGTTTTCATTATTACAGGCTGAAGCCATGAATGAAGAGATGAACAACGACCCTGACTTTAAGTATGTTACAGAGTCAGAAAGAAAAAATATTGTTATACCTACAGCTATTACAGTAGGTATATTAGAGCGTTTAGGTTTTAGACACTTAATAGGAAACAAGACTATAGTAACTGGTCTAATGAATACGGTAACTAATATGTTACCTAAAGGAGCAACCGCAGTTATGTTTAGAAATACTATGAACAAGGTTGTGCAAAACAGAATTGCTAAAGGTCTTTTGTCTAATAAAGCAGTTAAAGCTACGATGACGTTTACTAATCGAGTTGCAAGAGCAGCAGCGTCAGAAGCTGAAACTGGTGGTCTACAGCAAATTGCTGAAATGGGTTATAAAGATGTGTGGAATAACATGAACAATAAGGAAATGTTTGACCAACCTGAAATGTGGAGTGGAGAGTTTTGGAAAACTGTTGGACATGCGGCAGCGGCAGAAGCTGTTGGTGGTTTTGTTATGGGTGTGCCTGGAGCTGTAATTAACGCAGCCAAGAGAGGAAGCGAAGAGCTTATATCTGATGATATGGTCGAGCTTTTTGATCAGATTGCTAATGATGGATTAACAAGAAAGGCTCATAAAACTCAATTAGACTTAGATGTAGCAGCAGGAACAAGAACTCAAAAAGATGTAGATCAAGAAATGTTAGACTTTGACACTTTAAGAGGTGCATTAAAAGATCTTCCATCTGATATGGATTCTAATTCAAGAAAGAAAGGATTAATTTTAGTTTTTGAGCAGCAAAAGTTAGAAGCTGAAATGGCTAAAATGAATAAGAATTTAAATTCTTATAAGACAAAAGAGGCAAGAGTAAAAGAAATAAAAGAATCAATTGGTCAGTTAGGTACTGATCAAGCTCAAGCTAATACTAATTTAAAAAATGAAACTGAAGGAATTCAAGAATCTGTTTTAGTTACAGAAGAAGATGCCACAAAATCTTTACAAGATAAGGGGGTGCAAAACCCTACAGTTGAACAAATAAAAACCGAACAAGATGCCTTACAAAAGCAAAGCACAGAGAGCCTGGATGCACAAGAATCTACCACAGGTAGCGAAACGATGGGACAAAGCATATCCAACGAGCAGTCTACCAACGAGGGTGACACCAGCAATAAAACCAAAGAAAAAACGAAGTCCGAAAAGAAAGTAAGTGAAGATGATCAAAATGATATTGATGACTTTTTTGGAGATACAGTTTTAGATGAGGTAGAAACAACTTCAGATAATTTATCTATAAACCGTAAACAAAAAGAAGGAAGCACTGAAATTGAAAACACATCTCTGGCAGCTGCTGTTGTTAACAAAGCTAAAAAAGCAGCACGTGCAATTAAAAAACTCGCTCCTAATGTAAAAATTGTATTACATGATACTCAAGCTGAGTATGAGAAATATGGGACAAAAAATAGCAGAGGGTACTACAATCCTAATAGTAAGGTTATACATATTAATTTAACTAAAGCTAAAGGTAATACAGTGGCACACGAAGTTTTTCATGCGGTGTTTTTAGAGAAAATATCAGGTGGAGACATTCAAGCTAAATTAGCTGCTAAAAGATTAATAACAGCTGTAAGAAAAACTTTACCAGCTGACTCTATGTTAGCTAAACGAATAGATAAGTTTGCTCAAAATTATGATGAGAATTTTAAAGATGAAGAATATTTAGCTGAATTATTTTCGTTAATGTCTAATGAATATAAAACATTAAAGAAACCAGCAAAAAACAAAATAATTGAATTTATAAGATCAATGGCTGCAAAGGTAGGTATTGAAATACCTGGTGGATTTGGTAAAACAGATGAGTCTGTTATTGATTTTCTTAATACATTTTCTCAAAAAGTTAGAACTGGTACTGAAATTACAGAAGCTGATGTCGATGTTTTAAATAAAATAAATGAAAATGTTATAGTTGAACAAGGAACTTTAGTTGAAGAGGCAGATGGTGTAATTCCAAATGAAATAGAAGACGATGGCCCTTCTATTGATTTTAAGGAAGGTAGAGAGTCTCAAATAGATAGAGGTGGTATTGATATGAATTCAATAAAACGTGGCTCTATCAACGAACTGAGCGGTACAAATGCATTTGTTTTTGCAGCTGATCAAGCAACTTATGGTGAGGTTGAATCTCCATCTGGAAACAAATTTAAATTTGACGGTGGGTATTTATATCCTTATGGATCAGAAGCTTCAGGTAGTGAAGCTGCATGGGTTTTTTCTACAGAAGGCGCTGCTAACAAAGTCTTAAATAAAGTAAATGAAAGTGATGGGGTTGGACTTGTTATGTCACAAGCTAAAAATGGAATTACTGGAAACTTACAGTTTTTAGAATACATAAATAGTGAAATTAATTACGCCATAGAAAGGGGTGCTTCACCTAAAGAAATGCTTGCGTATATCAACACAAAATTAAAATTAACAAAAGTTGCTAACGGATTAAGTAAAAGAGGTTTTCCTGCTCAAATAAATAGTTTAGAACAATTATCAGAAATAATGATACCTTTAAACTTTGAGCAAAGAGGTGAGTTTACAGAGAAATTTCTTAGCAAAGATTCTTATGAAAAGTTCAATATATCTCCTTTTTCTCCTTTAAAAACTGTTCCGACAAACATATCGGACATTGTTAATGACCCAACTTTATCTAAGATTGGATATGGAGATATTGTTTCTGCAATTCAATTTGAAAAAAGTGGTAAGCCTTTTAAATTAAGTAAAGGAGAACCAGGTTATCATCCTGCATATCCTTGGGCAATTCCAGGGAAAGGCCTAATGGTATTTAATAAAGGTGTTGATGTTAGAAAAGTATATCCTGAATCAAAACCTAAATCAAAAGAGGCTAATCAAACTCCTTTAGGCAAAAGAACAAAACCAGCAGCCGCAAGATCTGCAATGGGTGGGCAGTTTACAGCTAAAGTGCCATCTAACATAAAAGTTGAAGGTTCAGAAATAAGAGAAGGTAGGGAACAATTAACTGCTTCTAAATTAGAGTCTAATTTAGAGAGTAAATACAATGCTACTTTAGATATATATGAAAATAAAGGATTTTTAGAACTGGACAAAATTATTATTAGCGAGGACCAAAGAAATAAAGGTACTGGAACTAAAATGATGAACGAAGTTATTGCTTTTGCCGATAGTAAAGGATTAACAATAGCTTTAACTCCAAGTAAAAGTTACGGAGCAACATCTGTTGAAAGATTAAAATCATTTTATAAAGGCCTGGGGTTTGTAGAGAATAAAGGAAGTAATAAAGATTTTTCTACAAAGCAAAGTATGTTAAAATCACCCTCAAGACAGGGTAGAGAGCAGTCTACTGAACAACAAGTAAAAGATCAAACTGGAATGCCAGCAAGTGGTTACTACAGCGCTCAAGCGATGGTCTCCGATATACAAAGACAGTTTAATAGAATTGGTCCAGGATACACAGCTAAAAGAGCCAAGTTAGGAGCTTATGGTGGCGGTGGCGGTGTTTATGTAAATGGTCCTAAAGGGAGAGTTAAAAACCCTACTCGAACAGGCCGTCAACAAGTAATGGATAATGAAAATGATTTATTAAGAGTCATTGTAGCTGGTAGACAAGAAGGTGGCTTTACAGATGCTGCAATATTAGATTATTTAAAACGAAGAAAAAGAAAAGTTGATGGTAAAACCGTTGCTGCTTATAATATTAAAGAAATAAGAGGTGCGTTTAAAGTTTTAGAAAGTGAAGCTTTTGACTCTTACATGTTTAGAGAGTATCCTAAAAGTTTTAACGACATAAAAGGTGGTTTCTTAGTTGGTCTTAAATTAATGAAACAGGTTGACAACTACTATAAAAAATTAGTTCAAGACAACAATTTAATAAAAGACAGGATAAAGAAAAATAAAAAAACAAAACAAATTCCTTTATCAGACGAGCAACTTAATTTAAAAGTTTTAGATTTTTTCATGGACCAGGCTGGTTATAAAAGCGCAGGTGTTAAAGGTAAAAGACAAACATCTCAGCAACTCGCAATGGAACGTGATATGTTAGAAATACTTCTTCCAGACCCTTTAAAAGCTAATCCACAGCGTATTGCTGCTATAAATAAAAGAATTAAAAACATCAAATTTGACGAGAAAAATTTAAAAGGAGTTCAGAGAGCATTACGAAATTATATTCGTATGGTTCTTCCAAGAGACTTGTACACTAAAAAAGAAATCACTGATTTAATAGATAAAATAAACAGAGTTGATGCTACTAATTTTGACTCAATTAAAGATGAGGTTTTTAAAATAGTAACAATAAAAACTAATACTCGTCTTCAGAATATTCTTTTTGAAATACTTAAAAAAGATTACACTGTAGTTCAAAGTGGTAGGTTTAAAGGTGTTAAAATAGATAACAAAACACGTAAAAAACTAAACCGTATAAATAAATTAATAGTTAATCCAGAGGCAACTGAAAAAGAAATAACCAAAGCAAATAGTAAATTATTAGATAAATTTAATAAAATTGCAAAAGAAGAGGTTGAAGGTGAGAAAGGTGGAGATGTTGTTACAATTAATAAGAAAGATTTTTCTGAGAATGACTTAGAAGCAATGGCTGAAATTACTTTAGCTATGCAGATAAATACTTCATTTACTCAAGAAATGAATGACCCTGGAAAAACTACTCAATTAAACTCAGTAGTAAGTAGTCTTAATCAAATTGAAACTACTGGTAAAGCAAATCTTGAATACCAGTTATTACAGGATGCAATTAAATACAGAGAAAATGATAGAGCTGTATATAAAGACATGACAGGTGTTGATTTAGATGCTAAACAATCTCTCATTGATCAAGGAATTCCTGAAAATGAAATAACGGAATACATGATTAATAAAGAGTTTCGTGAAATGAGTAAAGATATTGCTCTTGATGCTAAAGAAGGTGGAGGTTTAAAAGTAAAGGGTGTTATAAAAAGATTTAGAGGTTCTATAAACAGTGTACTGTTATCTATTGAGCAGGGTGTTTTTGGTACGGCAGAAGATATGACTGGATTAATTGATAGAATCTCAAATCAGCCAGGAGAAATATTTGAAGGAGCCACTCAAGATATAACTCAGAAAGAAATACGTAAAGCTTCAAGAATGTTTAAAGGAAGAATGCTTAACCAACAATTAATTTTTTCTGAAAAAATGACTGAGTTGTTTGGTAAAAGATGGACAGCAAAAAATAGAAAAAATGCACAAGAAAGTGAAACTATTGTTCGTAGTGTAGTAAAAGCAGAAATGTTACAAAACCAGTTAAATGAGATTAAAAAAACTATTACTAAAAAAAATAAATCAGAAGTAGCTGCTAAAGTAAAAGAGATAGAAAAGAAAATAGGAGAGAACACTATAAGTATTAGCCAGAACCAATTACTTTATTATTATTCTCAAATGCAAGATCCTTCGTTAAATAAAAGTATGATTAATACTTTTGATGCTACACGATTAGGAAATGAGACTTTTGAGAATGAATTTAATAGTCGTATAAAACAAGAGATTGCTGATAAATTAGATGACAAATTAATTCAATTGTCAGAATGGATGATAGGAGAATATTATCCAGAATCATACGATCATTATAATAATACTTACAAAGAAGTGTATAGAACAGATATGCCATGGAATCAATTCTATGCTGGTAGAGTTTATAGACAAAACGAAAATGAAGCTGAAGGATTAGATTTATTAGCAGATAGTCAGTCATGGATAACAAATGTTGGTGCTGCCAGTACTAAAGCAAGGAAAGCAAACACTAATCCAATAAATAAATCAGATGGTATAGATGCATTGTTGAATTATACCAAAGACATGGAGTATTTTGCTGCGTATGCAGTTCCAATTAGAAATATTAATAAAATATTTCAGTCACCATTAATTAAAGAAACTATTAAGGATAAGTATGGACCACAAATATGGAAGTATATTAATGATTCTATTACAAAAATTGCCAATAAAGGAATACAGGCTCAAAACGAAACTAAAATAATAAATACGTTTAATAATACTTTTTTATTATCTCGATTAGGTTTAAATCCAACACTTATTTTAAAGCAGATGACTTCATTTATTACCTATGGTAATGACATTGGTTATTTAAATTGGGTTAAAAACGCAGCTATGAGTACTGTTAAAGCACGTACTTTAGTTAAAGAAGTTTTAGATAATTCAGTAGTCCTGCAAGATAGATACGGCAAAAGCATTACAAGAGCTGTAGAAAATTATACCGATGATAAGTTTGAGAGAATGAATGGTGGGTTGCTTGAAAAATTTGGGTTAACTAACACTAAGCAAGATCAAATTAGTAAAATACTAATGTGGACTACAATGGCTGGTGATAAAGGAGCTATTTTAGTTGGGGGTGTTCCTAATTATTTATATTATAAAAATAAATTTAAGAAGAAAAACCCTAACGCTACAGAACAAGAAGCAATCGATCATGCTATTATAAAATTTGAAGCTGACACGTTAAGAACTCAGCAGTCATCTGATTTACAGGACAAAGATTTCTTACAAACTAAAGGAGCTTTTGTTAGAGCTTTTAATATGTTCCTAACAACTCCAAAACAATATTTCCGTAGAGAGATTATTGCAGCGAGAAACATGTATAGAATTATTAAGAGTGGTGGTAAATCAGGTAAAGGAGTTGTAAAAGATAATGGAGAATTAGATTACTGGAGAAGTTTAGGTAAGTCTGCAAGAAGTTTAGCAGTGTACCACGTGGTTATGCCAGTTATTTTTCAGTGGGTATCTCAAGGTCTTCCAGGACTTTTAAGAGGCTCTGATGATGAAGACAAAGCAGAACTTGCAAGAGCTGCAATTATGGGTAACTTAAATGCTTTATTTATTATTGGTAAAGTTATAAAATCAGGTTTTGAAGCTGCGGCTGGTAAACCATGGGTAGGCACACCATCTACAATACCAGTCTTAGGGCAAACTGCTTTATTAGCTAAATTATATGCTGATATCGGTAAAATTAAAGATCCAATTAAAAGAGAAGAAAAGGTTAATAAATTTATGTCTGAAGCAATTTCATTGACAGGTATACCAGCTGGACAGCTTCTTAAAATGATGAAGAACTTTAGCACGATTGGTGACTCAAAAAATTTAGGGGAATTTATTTTAAAAGTATTTAATTTCTCTGAATACGCTCAAGGTAAAAAAGGAGGACGTAATAAGAATAAATTAACTAAAGCGGAACTTAAAAAATATTTTCCAGAAATGTATCCAGATGTAGAAGATGATGATATAAATGAATTATTACAATTAGAAAAACAAAAGAAAAAAGAGCAAAAAGATTTAAGAAAAGAATACTTGGACGAAATGTATAACTAAAATGTATGGCATTTGATGAACACCTTTGCATGTTGCAAAGCTATAGAATTTTAACTGGGAAAGACTCTTTCAACACACTGCTGGAAGAGTTTGAACAAGTGGAATTAGT
>Ga0307986_10003578_pt1 | contig 10748 bp, 11 predicted proteins | sample EllFjometageno82_FD_203170 | JGI IMG/M metagenome (GOLD analysis project Ga0307986, IMG submission 203170) | Marine microbial communities from Ellis Fjord, Antarctic Ocean - #82 | ecosystem: Environmental > Aquatic > Marine > Unclassified | place: Southern Ocean | collected 2014-10-09
CAATTATAAGTCTAAAAAAAGCTCTGCAGTTCTATCCATCATTTAAAAGTGGTGAATTGATACCCGAGATTGAAAGGTTGATTAGAGATGAAAGTATTTAATTTAATCTTTTTTAGCTCTTTTTTTAGCAATTAATTGAGTCAATGAGTCTACCATTAAATCTGAGGCCTTAAATATTTCATTAGCTTTGAACTCATATGAAGAATTTTTTTCTGGGTTTGTTTTATCTTCAATAATAATTCCTTCATCAGGTGAGTTATTTTTTATGTAAATTAAAAGCAACCACTCTTCATCTGCTGCTTCATCCCATTTAATAAAAATCTCTCCAGTTTCAAATCTTCTATCAATACATCTAAAAATTGACATATGTCTTGTCACATGACGTTTATTAAGTTGAAAAACTAAACTACCCGCACTTCTGTAGAAACTTTCCAATGAAAGTTCAATCTTTTGTCTTGAGAGTGTATACTCTTTTTCTTTTTGTAATAAAGTATTTCTATCTTCATCCCCTTGAATTTTAACACCTAAAGCTTCTACTCTTTCTCTAATTTTTTGGTCTCGTATAATTCTATATTTTTCTTTTAATTTATCTATACGCTCCTGAAGTCCAGCATAATCTTCTCTTTTTTCTTTTAAAGAAATTTTTTCTAACTTCTCAAGTTCTTTAACTTCTCTTATTCTAAATTTATCAATTTGTTTTTCTAACTGCAATTGTCTTAGAAATTGTTTTTGTCTTTCTGATTGTTCAATTCTAAGTAGGGCTTGCTCTTTACGCAAAAACAATTTTATATCTCTTGTTCTCTCTTTTTCTAATTTAATCTCTTCTTTCAGTGCTTTTTCTCTAAGCTTTGTTTGTGTCTGCTCTTTCTCTATTTTTTGTTTTTGTAATAATATTCTTTCATTTTCTTTTTTTTCAATTTCTTCTAATTTTCTTTTTCTTTTGTCCTCAGCTTTGAATATTTTATAATCCAAAATTGTATTTGCGATCTTGTCAAAAAAAGATTGAATGTACTTTTCTGGACTAAAATTAATTTTAATATTAAATTGAGGTCTTAAAAAATACTGAAGTCTAATAAATTTTAATATGAGGTTATCTTTTTTTTTTATACGAGTTCTTTTAATTGACTTATTCTTAATTGGTTTCTTTTTAATTGGTTTCTTTTTAATTGGTTTCTTTTTAATTGACTTATTCTTAATTGGTTTCTTTTTAATTGGTTTCTTTTTAATTGGTTTCTTTTTAATTGACTTCCTCTTGATCAAGTTCTTTTTTAAAGATTTTTTTTTTATTTTTTTCATGTTTTAAAGAACTTATGATTTATCAATTTATTATTGATAAATATAGTCTCTTGTAGTTGGTGTGGATGTATAATTCTTTGTTAATTGGAACTGATACACAACCTGATCGCCCCATTTGAAAGCAATTTCACACCCCGCAAGGTAAAATTCCCACATTCGAAAAAATCTCTCATCAAACATTTCAATAATATTTTTTTTATTTTTTATGCAGTTTTCCTTCCAGTGCCTTAAAGTGTGAGCATAGTGCAATTTAAGCACCTCAATATCAGACACAATTAACCCTGCTTTTTCAATTGGTGTAGTTACTTCACTTAAGCTTGGTGTGTACCCCCCTGGGAAAATATACTTCGTTATCCATGGATGGGGGTCTCTAGGTGGGTTAACAGAACCTATAGTATGAATTATACAAACACCATCATCATTAAGTAATTTTTCAATTTTTTTAAAAAATTTATTATAAAATTTTCTACCTACGTGCTCAAACATACCAATACTTACAATTCTATCAAATTTTTCATTTAATTCTCTATAATCCAGAAGTTTAAATTTAACCAAATTATCCATGTTTAGTTCTTTTGTTTTTTTTACACAATAATCAAATTGATTTTTAGACAAAGTTATTCCTGTTACTTCACAATTTACCGTCTTAGCAATATCAATGGCTAATGATCCCCAGCCACATCCAATATCAAGAACTTTTTGATTTGGTAGTATGTTTAGTTTTTTTATTATGTGTTGTATTTTATTATTTTGAGCAGTTTCTAGAGTGTCTTTTTCATTTTTAAAATATCCACATGAATATTGTCTTTTTGGATCTAGAAATAAGTCATACAAATGATCTGAAAGATTATAATGATGTGCAATATTTATTTTGGACTTTTTTATAAAATTGAAATTTGTCAAATATCTGTAAGAACCACTGAGTTTATTTATAAATTGACTGAAAAAATTTACTTCACCTCTCCCAATGTTCATGAGTGCAAGATCTAAAAAGTCTGTAAGTGTTCCATTCTCAATTTCAATATCTCCATCAGAATAAGCTTCTCCAAAATATAGATCAGGTCTAAATAATAATTTATAATGAAGTTTTTTATTTAAAATCTTAAGTATAATTGGGTTTTTATTTTCTGGAGTTCCTATAATATATTTTTTTAATGACCGTCTATTAATATAAAGCCATCTTTTTTAAATAATTTATTTAAAAATCTTGCCAGCTGCATTTAGATTATCTTTAAAGATCCCAACTTAAAATTAAGTTTATTAAGATCATTTATTAATTGTTTTTTATCTTTTTCATTTAAAAGACTAATAGGCGGTACAACATTTTTATAAATTTGATCTTCATCAGACATAAAGGAGTGTAGCCCTGATATTAAGTTGAACTTATCAAATACACCTCTTACTTTACACAACATATCATTTGTTGTTTGTTGTTTTTTTTGTATAAAATCATCATAAACTTTTCTAGATAAATTTGCTGTCACATTACATGTTGCTGTAATAATCCCTGCACAGCCTAGTTCTAAACCTTTTAAAAGTTTTAGTTCCGAACCAGGTAAAATAGAAAAATTGTCTATTTTTAGGTGTTCATAAAGATTATATGAGCTATCTTTAACTCCTACAATTTGATTAGGAAATTTTTTTACAAGTTCTTCAACACACTCAATACTAAATTTGTAACCACATAATTTTTCAAAGTTATATAAGACAATTCTACTACTAGGTACCGCATCAACTAACCTTGTGTAAAATTCTATTACCTCTTGATCGCCATACTTATAATATGCTGGAGGCATTATTAAAAAATCATTGAAATTTAGGGATGAAGCAACCTTCATTAAATTAATGGTTTCACTCAAAGAATTAAGTCCTGTTCCTATTAAATACTTATCCTTATGTCGATTTTGAGATAACATATTTAATAAACTAATTTTTTCACTTATGGAGATCAATTGAGCTTGTCCTGTACTGCCAAAAATTGCCACTCCATGACAGCCTAGATCGATTATTTTTTCAGCGTGACTAACTGTTTTTTCGATATTTAAGCTTAGGTCCTTATTAAATAGGGACATAGATGCCGCATAAATGCCTTTAATTTTACTCATGGTCAAAACTTATATAAAACTAAAATTTAGTAAAGATGATAAAATAATTAATGAGAATTTTAGCCATACAAAATAGAATGGGAATTGGTGATATGGTAATTTTTTTACCATTTATAGAGGCAATTTCAAAAAAATTTGGTGTACCAGTAAGCATTCTTGTAAAAAAAAATTCAAAAGCAACACAATTTTTAAACATCAATACAAGTATAGATCAAATTATTATTCTTGATCGAGGAAATAAAGTTAAAAATGGTCGACATGATGGAATTATTGGATTTTACAATCTTACAAATGATCTAAAAAAATATAATTTTGATAAAATTTTTATATTCAATTCTTCTCTTAGATTTAACTTAATTGCAAGAGCTGCTCGCATTAAAAAAATATATCAATATCCTTTATTTAAAAAAAAAAATCAGCATATAATTGATGCTGCTAAAAACTTCATTAAAAAAGAGTTAAATCTAGAGGTTGAAAGTGACCCTAAAATTTTGGTAGGTGATCAATTAGTAAAAAATTCCAAATCCAACTATAATATAAATAATGAAGAAAAAAATATTTTATTAGGTATTGGCGGTTCGGGTCCAACAAAAAGAGTGCCTTCAAAAATTTTTATAGACTTTATGAATTTAGTTACTCAAAAATATAAATGTAAATTTTTTTTAGCTACTGGAAAAAATATAGAAGAGCAAAAAATTTTACACGAAATACTTAATACTGAATATAAAAATAAATGTTATGCATTAGATAATTTAAGTTTAAATGAAATATTACCTGTAATAAAAAACTGTGATATTTCAATTTGTAATGACTCTAGTTTTAGTCATCTTTCTTCAGGATTGGGTATTAAGACAATTGTTTTAATGACAGATACACCTTTGCTTTATGGAAGTTATAGTCCAAGAATGTATCCGATTATTCCAGATGGAGAAAGTACTGTGACACACAACACACTTGGAAAAAATAAAATTAATCCAAATAGGATTTTTGAAAAATTAAAATATATTTTTGATTAAGAAATATTGTTTAAAATAATATCTTTAGCTTCATTTACAATTGTAGACAGTCTTGCAGTTTCTGGGGAAATATCTGGATGAATTTTTTTTTGAATATTAATATGTGCTTTACTGACATCCTCTTTCGTTATTTTGCTGTTTATATCAAGATTTAAAATTTTATGAGCTTCCTCTAAAGATAATGTTGATGAATTTTGTATATTTTGACTCTGGTTAAAAGAGAATCTTCCAGACCTCCTTAGTGTCTGAATGATTCTAAATAAGCCAATTAATTGAAATATAGAAAAACCTTTTAACTTAACTATAGCTAAACTTAATAATGTTAATGGCAAACTAAATAAAAATTTTCCGCCAAATGCTAGTAAAATTGCAAATCCTATTGATAAAAAAAAAATAAATTTTCTTAAATTTTTTGATAATTTTTTGGTCGATACGTTTGCTGCTGATTTTAACAGGAAGTAGGCAATTCCTAAAATAATTAGTGTATAAATGATTATATTCATATATTTAGTTTTATCTCATGAAAATACCACAACTTAAAAAAAAATCAGAAATAAAAAAATGTCACAATTATAGTTGGGAGGATAATTATAGCTGGATTCATCAAGAAGACATCTTAGAAGTTTTAAAAGATAGCAAAAAATTAAACCCTGAAGTCAAAAAATACCTTGAAGAAGAAAACTCTTACACAGATTTTCACTTGTCAGATACTAAAGATATTCAAAAAGAGTTATTTAATGAAATCAAGGGAAGAATAAAATTAGATGACGAATCATTGCCATTTAAAGATTTTAATTATGAATACTGGACAAAAACAACTTCTAAAGGAAATTATTCTATCAAGCTTAGAAAAGAGATTGGTAGTAACAAAATTGAAGAAATTTGGAATGGTGATGAAGAAAAAGAAAAGCTTAAAGTAGAATACTTTGGTATTGGAGATTTAGAGGTTAGTTTTAATGATAAGTTTTTAGGATACTCATTAGACACAAAGGGCTCTGAGTACTACACAATATATATTAGAAATATTAATACTAAAAAATTAGTTACTGAAAAAATTGAAGAAACATCAGGAGGTATAACTTTTAGTTTAGATGATAAATTCATATTCTATTCAAAGTTAGATGAAAATCATAGACCAAGAAAAATTTATAGACATAAATTAGGTGAGAATACTAAAGATGATCAATTAATCTTTGAAGAAAAAAGTGAAGCTTTTACTGTAGGAATTGGATTAAGTTCGGATGATAAATATTTTTTTATAACAACCTCGGATCATAATACTTCTGAACAATATTATTTTGATGTTAATGAAAAAATACCTAAACCTAAATTAATAAAAAAAAGAGAAAGAGGAATTCTTTATTCAGTTAATTCTTGGGATGGAAAATTTTATAATCACACAAATGAGAACGCAGAAGATTTTAAAATAGATATAGCTGAGAGTTTAGAAAAACCAGATTGGAAAGAATTTATAGGTGCAAAAGAAGAGGTTTTAATTGGTGGGCTTACATTTTTAAATAATTGGATAATAAGATCTGAAACTTCTGATGCTCTAGATAAATTATTTGTAAAAAATATTACAACAGGAATAGAAGAGGAGTTAATTTTCTCAGATGAGGCCGTTTATGTTCCTGGAGTATCTTTGGTTCAAAGAGATAAAAATACAGATGAAATATATTTGGGTTATTCGTCACCAAAAACGCAGTCAAGAGTTTATTCTTATAACTTAAGTTCTAAAAAAAAAAATTTAGTTAAAGAACAAGAAATTCCATCTGGTCACAATCAAGAAGACTACATTGTTGAAAGGGTTAATTGTGAGTCACACGATGGAAGAATGGTTCCTCTTACTATTACAAGGCATAAGAGTACTAAATTAGACGGATCTGCAAAGTTATTGCTTTATGGTTATGGTTCCTATGGAAGTTCAATGAGTCCTAGTTTTTCATCTACTAGGTTGAGTTTAATAAATAGAGATATTATTTGGGTAACCTCTCATATCAGAGGTGGAATGGAAAGAGGTATGAAATGGTGGAAAGAAGGAAAACTTCTTAATAAAAAAAATACGTTTAAAGATTATATTGCTTCTGCAAAATATTTAATTGAAAATAAATATACATCTAAAAAAAAAATAATAGGAATGGGCGGCTCTGCTGGTGGTCTTCTTATGGGTGCAGTAGTTAATCAAGCACCAGAATTATTTTTAGGGATAATAATGGCCGTCCCATTTGTAGATTCTTTAACAACTAACCTAGATCACTCTCTACCTCTAACGGTTGGTGAATTTGATGAATTTGGAAATGCAAAAGATAAAAAGGATCATTTTGATTATATTTATTCTTATGCTCCATATAACAATATAAAAAAAATGGACTATCCTCATATATTTATAACAACAAGCTTAAGTGATAACAGGGTTTTGTTTGATGAGCCCACAAAATTCACAGCAAAACTAAGAGAATATAAAACAGATAATAATTTATTACTTTTAAAAACAGAAATGAACGCAGGTCATGGTGGTAAGTCTGGAAGAGATGGTGCTATAGAGGAGATAGCTTTAGACTATGCGTTTGCATTAAAAATTTCAGAAAAAATTTAACTGATATTAAAAACAGCCGTTTGATACAAAGCCAACCACTACAGAATTAGAGTCTACTTCAAATCTTCTTTCACAAATTATTCCATATTTTTTTGTATTATAAACAAGCTCCAAATTACCTTCTTCATTTTTAAAATCTTCATCTGGTTTACCTAAATCCATTTGTAAATTATTTGCAGTTTTTCCAATATATTGACTTAATTTAGTATTTTCTTTTTCAACAATTGCGTCTGACTTTTGCTTAATTGTTTGGCAGCCAGAAACTAGAGTTAAAAAGAACAAGCTTAATAAAATAAATTTTATCTTTAGCATAAATCAATCCTAACATGCAAAATGTGGCACAAATATAAACTTATTAGTTGAATTATGTTAATAAGCTTATGTTTTTGAGAGTATTTGTCTCAAAAGTCTAATAACGTTGAAAATTAATCTTAGGAGGATCAATGTTAGAAAAATATTTTGACTATAAAAAACACAAGACCAATTTTAAAACAGAAGTAATAGCTGGTGTGACAACATTTTTGACAATGGCTTACATTATGTTTTTAAATCCATTTATATTATCAGGTGAATTTGCCGGGCCAGAAAAGGGTTTTTTTGAATTTGGTGCAGTATACACAGCAACAATTGTTGCAACAGCGCTTGCATGTTTCATAATGGCATTTTATGGAAAAACTTGGCCAATAGGTTTAGCTCCCGGTATGGGAATTAACGCATTCGTAGCCTTTGGTGTTTGTGCTGGAATGGGTTATACGCCTCAAGAAGCTTTAGGAGCTGTACTAGTTGCTGGAATTTTATTTTTAATCATATCACTAACACCGATTAGAGCTTGGTTGATCAACTCTATACCAAAGAGTTTAAAGCTTGGAATAGGCGCTGGTATAGGATTATTCTTAGCAATAATTGGTCTTCAAATCATGGAAGTTGTCGTTGATAATCCTGTAACACTAGTTCAATTAGGTGACTTAAGTGATCCGCTTGTTCTATTGGGTTGTGCTGCATTCATCTTAATGATTGTTCTTGAAAAAATGAAAGTTAAGGGAAATATCATTATTGGAATTTTGTTATTCAGTATTATTGCATGGGCTACAGGACTTGCTAAATTTAATGGAATTGCAAGCTCCCCACCACCAATGACTTATCTGTTTGACTTTGATCTATCTGCTGCAATGACTGCTGGCATGACAACTGTAGTATTTACTTTATTGTTTGTCGATTTCTTTGATACGGCAGGAACTTTAACTTCAGTAGCAAACGTTGCTGGCAAGGTTGATAAAAATGGTAAAGTTCAAGATATTGAAAAAGCAATGATGGCTGATAGTGTTGGAACTGTAGCAGGTGCAATGATGGGGACAACAACTGTAACAAGTTACGTAGAATCAGGCGCTGGTGTAAAAGCGGGTGGAAAAACAGGAATGACTTCTCTTGTAATTGGTCTACTATTTTTAGCTTGTATATTCTTTGCTCCTTTAGCAACAAGTTTACCTAAACAAATTGATGGAGCAGCTTTAGTTTTTGTTTCTGTTCTTTTTGTTAGAAACATAACTGATATTGAATGGGATGATATTGGTGAAGCAGCTCCCGCTGTTCTTGCCATGATTGCTATGCCTTTAACATATAGCATTAGCAATGGTATTGCTTTAGCATTTGTTTCATATGCATTAATTAGATTATTTACTGGTAAGTTTTCTTCAACTTCACCAGCGATATGGGTTATTGCAATTTTAAGTGTTATTAGTTTTGCAGTTGCTTAAAAAGTAATTTTTAGGGCTGGATTAATTCCAGCCCTATTTATTTCTTTTAATTATTTCTTCCATTGATAATTCTTCATAATGCTCAGTTGGCTGAACAATCCATGGATCTGAATCAAGTTTTACTGGACAAAAATCTGGTTCAAATGTAGATGATTTTTTTTTCCATAAACATGCTGTTTTAACTTCATTTATATAATCTTTAGTTGGTTCATATTTTCTTAACCATTCTATACTTTTGTTTAAAGTTAATCCGGTATCAGATAGGTCATCCACTAATAATACTTTATCAAAATCTTTATTCTCAGCTAAAGAACTAATTTCTCTAGCAAACATCAGTTGGCCTTGTTTATCTTCCATTTCGTCACCTGAATAGCTTTGAATAACAATATAAGCAATTGGCAATTTTAAAATTCTAGAGAGAATGTCTAATATCGGGGCAGCACCCCTCATGATACCCACTAAAACTGTTGGTTTATAATTATTATGAATTTCTATTGCAAGTTTTTCAACAATCTTTGTATATTGATCAAATGTAATAATTAATTTTTCTGCCATAAAATTTTTTATCATATAAATAAAAATAAAAAAGAATTAATAATTATGAAAATATTTGATTGCTTTATGTATTTTGACGAAGAAATCATATTAGATGTAAGGCTAAATACGCTGGATAAATTTGTTGACTACTTTGTAATAGTAGAAAGTAGATTCACCCATAAAGGTGACCAAAGAGATTTAAAATTTAACATAAATAAATTCGAAAAATTTAAGGATAAAATTATCTATTTAATTTATGAAGATCAACCAAAGAAAATTAAAGAAATAAAAAATCACGATAGTGATGATGAAAAATCAATAAAATATATTTTTAATGCAGTATGCAGAGAAAATGGTCAAAGAAATTATATTCAAAAAGGGTTAGCTGAAGCAGAACAGAATGATATTATTCTTATATCTGATGTGGATGAAATTCCTAATTTACTTAATATAAATTTTAATAAAATTAATGAAAAAATAATTTTATTTAAACAAGATATGTTCTACTACAAATTTAATTTGAATTTACCTAATTTGATTTGGACTGGGACAAAAGCATGTAAAAAAAAGGATTTAGTTAATCCACAATGGTTAAGAAATATAAAAGACCGAAAATACCCCTTTTTTAGAATAGACACTTTTTTTTCAAAAATAAAATATATGAGTGTAAAAATTTTTAACAATGGTGGTTGGCACTTTACAAATATAAAAACAGCTAAAGAAATTGAATATAAATTAAAATCTTATTTGCACCATAGAGAGTTTGACGTAGACCCTTTAACTGTAAATCAAATAGGTGAAATTATAAAAGAAAAAAAAGCCATCTACAATTTGCACGTGGATAAATCTGTAAGTAAAATTGGGAATGGAAATAAATTAGCTAAATTTGAACTTAATAAACTCCCAATTTACATACAAGAAAATTTAAAAAATTTAAAAGAATGGATAGATTAATATGAAAGGATATTGGGTCGCATTATACATAAATATTAACAACAAAAAAAATTTAAAAGATTACTCTGATAAGGTTACTCCTATTATAAAAAGTTTTGGTGGAAAGCCACTTGTTAGAGGGGGAGAATATCAATGCCTAGAAGGTGAGGAATTTTCAAGAACTGTGATTTGGGAATTTCCAAGTTATGAGATTGCCTTGGATTGTCACAATTCTAAAGAATACCAAGAAGGCTGGTCTCTTGCCAGGGGCACTACCGAAAGAAATTTGCAAATTATTCGAGGGTTTAATACTGAATAGGCTCAGGGTCTATACTTCTCCAGAGATACCAAGTTGCAACCGAGCAGTATGGACTAAATCTTTTGTTTAATAATTTTAGATAAGATTCAGGTGGTAAATATTTTTTTTTATAGTTTTTTGAAATTCCTCTTAAAAGACCAATATCTTGTATAGGCCAGATATCTGAACGATTATAAGTAAACAATAAGATCA
>Ga0307986_10003579_pt1 | contig 10747 bp, 10 predicted proteins | sample EllFjometageno82_FD_203170 | JGI IMG/M metagenome (GOLD analysis project Ga0307986, IMG submission 203170) | Marine microbial communities from Ellis Fjord, Antarctic Ocean - #82 | ecosystem: Environmental > Aquatic > Marine > Unclassified | place: Southern Ocean | collected 2014-10-09
ATGTATCTCATAAATGTATCTCATAAATGTATCTCATAAATGTATCTCATAAATGTATCTCATAAATGTATCTCATAAATGTATCTCATAAATGTATCTCATAAATGTATCTCATAAATGTATCTCAACATTATTTTTAATAAACTCTTTTATTGAATAAAGAGTATCTTCCCAGATGGTTTCATCGTGTTGATAAACTTCTGTGTTCGTCTTGTCTTCATAATTTTCTATGTGAATACATTTTTCTATTCCCGTTAAGAACATATAACATTCCATTTGAATCTTTTCATAATTTGGGACTCTATTGAATAGACGATTACGACGGTTTTTAGTTTCTACAAGTTCATTGTTACTGGAAATACCATCTACCCTACCACATAGAATAACCTCACATTTATCTGTTTTAAACAATTCCTTTTTGTAAAATTCTGTATTTCTTTTATCTATTTTAATACCCAATTTCTTTTCAGACTTGTTTAGTGCTACGTGTTCTTTTATATTGCCACGTTTCATCATTACTTCTTTCTCAATGGATCCTTTGAGAATTTTAGATACAATGGGTTTTTCAGTTAGTTTTTTTTGTAATTCGGCTTTACTACCAGTTTCACTATCATTAGTCAGACTGCTACTAGTCATGATGTTTATTTTTTTTTGAATATCAACAATGGTTGCCTCACTTTTTAAATTTAATTCTTTTTTAATGGATAGTAATTCTTTTTTACCGCAAGTCAATAATGTTTTTTCTACTTCTGTTTTAGGAATGTATTTTTCAACTATACCATGTTTTGCTAATACTTGGTCTATGTAATCTTGGATGGGTTCGAACTTGTTGTGCCCGGTTATTTTAGCAATCTCGCTAGAATTTAATACAATACGTTTTATCATTATAATTATTGATGACGGGAAATCTTTAAATATCATCTAAATAACCGGTTAATATAAGTAATTATCTGATTTACTGTTTCTATCTTTTATGGTAGATAGTTTGTTCTTCTTTTGTTTTTTTCCTTGTTTCTTAGCGTGTTTTCTTCCTTGTTTTTTTTTAGAAGTTTTAATTTTTTTAACAAGTTTTTCTTGTTGTGTATTCTTGATACTTTTACGAATAAAACTTTTGACATAGTTATCTGGTAAATCTCTAATTTGTTTTCCTTTATATTTGCCGACAGGCATTTTGTTTTCATATAAATATTCTGCAAATCGTTCAGGTGCCATGTCGACGTAATTGGGATAATCTACAATTTGTAGGTCATACTCTCCTTCTTTGTATGTTTTTAATACTTTACTTTTACAGATATTAAGATAATTATCCTTTATTTTTTTAATATTTTTCTTGGGATCATTCATTAACAGAGAGATATATTTCTGGGATGTCGATAATTTTTTAAATAATGGATGGTCTTTGTGAATGTCTTTAATATACATGAATTCTATCTCATTTTTAGGGTCTAACATTTTAAATTTGTCAGTACCAAATGATATTTTAGTTCCGTATATTTTAAGATACTGTAAGAACTTTATTTCATTATCTTTTTTCAATAATTTAGGATAATTAACTAGACCCCAGACCATTGTTTCATTGAACATCTCATAAGCGTATGTAATATTTTCAAAGAGTAGTTTTTCATCATCGTCCGCTATTATCATAGGCAAGTTGGTCCCTTGACCAGGCAGTGCATCTAAATCGGTGTATTCATATTCTGGAAATGATTTGACGGCCAATCCTGCAGGTTGTCTAAACCACGGTTTGGGATTAAAACCAGCCATATGGATACCAAATGAATTACAGGGATCTAGAGACCAACTCTCAAACGCAAATTCAAGATAGGTCCATTTTCCAGAATATCTCTTTGTCAAATAGTTTTGTTCGGGGAAGCAATAAGATTTTACGAACGCACGTCCATCTACCGATGACTCACTAAAATCCATATTATAAAATCCTTTGTGATTTTTGGTATCACCAAACCAAGATTCCATCGGGGATTGTAATTCCTTAATAATTTCATCGTATTCTTTTTTATTAGGTGAAATTACCATTAAACCTGCATTGACATCTGCTCCTGTTTTTTTATCAATATCAGTCATATATTTTGGTATCTTCTCTCCATGTTGTAAAGCATCACATCTGTCCCAATTAAATGATTCTAGATAAGGTAATTTTTTACGATATTCAACCCATCCGGCTGGAGTATTTAATGTAAATAAACTATCATAATAATTAAGAGGAACTAAATCACTATCTACAAAAACAACTTTTTCATATGGTAATATTTCAGGGTTAAATATATGCAGTTTTGTAAATACAAAAGAATACGGATGTAAATTATCATATCCTTCACAATCTTTGAGAATATCTTTATTTATCATTATGTCATTCTCAGACACACTAAATGGTGTAATATATGGAACTGTTATTACTTTATCAAACACTATTTCTAACGAATCTATAACCTCCTGTTTGATATCTGGAGTAACCAAACATATTATATCGGCATTTACTTGTTGTCTTCTCAGTCCTAGAGCTGATAATATACATCCGTCCGTGTAACTAGCAGCTTTTGAACGAGGACTTGGAAACATTAACATAACATACGCAAACTTATTTTCCCCGTCTTTCTTTTTCATAAATTTCTTCTTAGGCATTTTAATTCTCATAGTGGGATTACAAAAAATAAAACTTTCTAAATAATTTTCAAAATCGTTATCGCCTGATCTTTGTTTTTTATTTTTATTCGTTGTTATTTCATATTCGGTATAATTATCAGTTTCACTGATAGTTTTAAAATTTAGATTGGGTGGTCTCATGACGTGTCTACCGGTTGCTAAATTTAATTCATTGTCTTCAATAATGGACATTCGACTGTTTCTACTTCTTAGTTTTTTGTATCTAACCATTTAATTATAATTGATATTTAAAATTAAAATTAAAATAATATATAATTTATAATTAAATGCCTAAAAAGAAATCATCCCGAAAAAGAGTAGATACAGTAAAAAAAGTAAAAAGAAATATATTATTTGATGACGTTAAATATAACTCTGATGATAGCATTAATCAATTAGCAAATATTGATTTTGAACATGTTACAGGATCAAGGGGTATGGAAACTATATCATTGATAAATAGTTATAAAAATAAATTAAGGACATCTGCACCAGGTTCAAGAGTATTTTTAGATTGGGACAAGACCTTAAGTAAGCAGGATTCTATTGATTACCTAAGTTTTCTAGGAGAATCCACTAAATTTGAGAAGAGTTTAGAATTCTATTTTGGTTCGCCCCAAAGAAGAGAAAATCTCCGGAAATTTTTTGCTTATATTGAGAAGAATGGACTAACATATTATATTTTAACTAGAAATCCTACTGCAAGTGACAAAAACGAACGATATTTTTTCAAAATAATGATGGATACTCTTTTAGGAAATAAAAAATTTAATACAGATAAACAGTTACTTTACTGTAATGGTAAATATACTTCTAAATCATCTTACATTAATAAAAATTTTCAGTTGATTTAATAGACAAATTTATAGTATATATATATCAACACAAAATGGACGACATATATCGGTAGAGAATTACGGCCTATTTTCACTATAACATTTGAATCTGTTAATACATTATCAATGGAATTCATCATTTTAATTTTACGTCCATCTCTATTATACAACCGATGTCCTTGATAAATACCTCCTGCCATAACGGGTAAGAATTTGAATATAGCAAAATGATCCATTGCGGCCCATTCATAATTATATATTCCAAATATAAATGCAATAAATGAATTAATATAAGTATATAATGGATGTAACATACCTGTTTCATTTAATGAATTAATTACCCCAATAATAACTGATATAATTACTATAATATCGGGTCTGTCAACGAATGGTAATAATAATAATATACCGGCACATACAAAATGTATTATGCCAAACTTGATATATTTTTCTGGAAATAGATAATATGTTATCAATGTAATAGCAATTGCCAACATACCCATCTTTAAGACTCTTTTATAATGTTTTTTCCTGTATTCTTTCACTGATTTATCTTTGTTATTTAATCTGGTTATAACCAAATTAACACCCACCATAAATATGAATGTTATATGTGCAAATCGGGCCATTAAATGTAATAATCCATTATTTGTGTCATAATCTACTTTATTCATTTGGACCCCCATATAAAAGAAATGGAATATTACCATGGATATAACTGCTAATCCTTTTATAAAATCAACCTCTAAATATCGTTTCATCTATAATATATATAAATACAAATATAATAAATATATTATGATTAAAAATCTAGTTTTAGGATCGGGTGCTGCAGCAGGAATTGCGTTTTTAGGCGTTCTTAAAGTACTCTCTGAAGAGAAGTATTTAAATTTTGATACTATTGAAGTGTATTGCGGTTGTTCTATAGGGTCATTAATAGGCACCTTAATAATGTGTGGATATACGGTCGATGATTTAATATTATTAACTACCCGAATGGACTTTAAAGATTTTTTGGATGTAAAAGCAGATGACGCGATATCATTTTTCCACAATTATGGATTTGATAATGGAACTAAAATGAAATCTATATTGAGTATTTTATTAAAAAAGAAAAATATACCTCAAGATATAACACTAAAAGGGTTTCATGAATTGACTGGTAAAAAACTCATCCTGTCCGTTACAAATCTTGAATCTAAAAAAATTGAGTATTTACAGTGGGAAAAATATCCTGATTATAAATTAATAGAATGTTTACATGCCAGCATGGCGGTACCTCTCCTATATCAACCAGTAGTAATAAATAATAAATCATACATTGATGGTGGTGTTATTAAATCATTTCCCATAGAAATATTTCGAAAGAAAAAAGAAGAGACCTTTGGTATTGGTACGCTATGTTTCAATCGTTTTAATGATAATCATAATACTATGGATTTCCCATGTGTTATGTCTAATTTTAAAAATTATATATTGCATGTTTTTTATTGTGCAGCGTCTAATAGTTATCATATACCAAAAGATATGAAATATATCATTACAGATATTAAAGGAGATGGTCTTCAAGTAGATAATGACACAGAAACCCGCTTAAGATATGTTCAATGTGGAGTTGAACAAGCAAAAAAATATTTAGAGTCCATAAATTATAGTGGAGGAAGTTCTTCGTCATCTGCTGAATGATCCCAGAATTTCATCTTGTATTTTATTACTTTACCCTTTATTTCCCTTACATATTCTAGACTGGGGTCTTTATTTAGTTTTTCTTTGAAGGTCGTCTGTTTGGGGATGTCTGATTTATCTATACCTTCTATGGTTTCACACCATAGTTTAAATTTCTTAAATATAAAACCAAACGGTCTTGTTTGAATCATTTTCATTTGTTCTTGATGGACTGTATTTTCAGGATCCATCTGAATTATGCCATCATTAAAGAATCTCTGAATAATATCTTCTTTCGCCTGGTATTCCTGCGATGCTTTAATAATCTGATCGGGAGGCGTATTCCCATTCACGCTAAACTCCTTATGAACATCCAACAATTTCCACATAAATACAGGACCCCACAATTTCAACTTGTCATTAAGATTCCGGTCTATCTTAAACTCAGGTCTATTTTCTGGGGCATTATGGTCAGGTTTGTCTTTAAAGGTTGAGATAAATTCGGTTACTTTCAGTCGGCGCATAGTACCATTATCAATAGTCGGGAGACTCGGTAGTTGGTTGCACATCATCACCAATTTAAACTGTGGTTTGAATTCCATCGGTTCTTTGAAAAGCGTCCGTGCTTGAATAGTGTCATTACCTGTCAGCTCTTTCATTAAACCCAGGTTAAAACTACAGTTGTCGTCTGGTTCCTGCATTGAACAGAATCGTTTTCCCTTTGTTCGCGCTAACTCTGGATTCGCTGCACTAGACGAATTTCTCTTCTGTGTAAGCATTGATACTGGAACATTACACGCGTAATCACCTGCAGCAAGTCCAAATAGTTCGGTTAACTTAGACTTACCATTGCCACCCCCACCAGTCCAAATATTGAAACTTTCATCTGGGTTAGATCCACCTAGACACGAAGATAGAAATAACATAGTGTATTTTCTAACAGCTGTTTGCGGTAGAATTTGTCTGAGAAATTCTTTAAGATGTGTCACTATTTCGTCGCTTTCACTGAGATAATCTGGATACTTATATCCAGTTGACATAGAAATATAATCTTCGGGATATCCTTCCCTTACCCGGTGTTGTTTCAAATCATACACAACATTCTCAAATGCAAGAAGATTAGGATTTTCATCCAGATTGTCCAAGAAATCCCTTTCATGGAATAACTCTTTACATTCTTTGATTACTTTGTCTTTGAAACTTGCGTCGCCTAGTTTTAGGAACACTTTCGCACAGTTATCGGACCTTGTTTTTGCATTTTCTGCTTCTGTCGTGTCGTCAGCTTCATTGGAATCTTTGAGCCATATCGTCTGCCATTTAGTAAACAGACCCCGAACTTCATCTGATATAAATCGTCTTAGATCTATTGCGTCATGGGTTTCTGTCCAGGTTACGCCATTGTAAGAATACCAACTTTTGTCTGTTGCAATAAATTGTTTCATTGCCAATTTGTGAATCACTGTAGCCATTTCGTGATGCGTTGCTTGTGCGCCGATACTTTTTTTAACCAACTCTCCCATAGTGTCACTTTCTTTTATAATATCCATAACATCTGAGGCGCTGTTTGAATCTTTAATTGCCCATTTCTTGAGGGTTGAAATGTTAGGTCCTGGGACATCTTTGAATGATTTCCATGCATCTTCACAAACACCCTCTTTGAATTTGCCTTGTGCTTTTCTACTAAAGTCAATCCACAATGGAAGATTGTCCTTTTTGTTAATATTACGCAAACAAATACCCATTACTATCCAACTATGATAATCAAAACTACGCTGATCATCAATATATTCTAATAGTTTTAATACTAGTTTATATTCATCAGCGCGTTCTTTTTCGGTGGGTGGTGCCGACATTGTAGTTTCTAAAACGTGCGTAGATTTCAATTTTTCCTTCTGTATATATTCGCGTGTCTCTTCTTTATATACAGCTTCGTTCATATAATGGGATTTATGAATACTTAAATCTTTAATAGAATACACTTCATCCATTGTAATTATGTCACCCTGTTCATTTAATGTATAGGAGGCAACGATGTCGTAAGACATATTATCAGGTTTTGCAGAACCGGGCATCATCCACCCACTTGAAAATTTACTAACACTCAAATCATAGATTTCCCCCATACACACACCCTTTTCCCATTTTCCGCCCCCACCACGACCTTTTTCGTAGATAAGTGGCAATGGTTCCAGAACAAGTTTAATTTTTTTCATAGTCCTTTCGCGAAGATACATTTGAACAGTATTACTACACAATAAGTAAGGCATCATGAAATGAATGCCGTCCTTATTTACGTCGCGTCGATCGTCGTATTTCATTTTCGGTTTTTCAAAAACTATCATAGTCGTTTCTTTTACATCCTGAAAATCCACAATGTCAAACAGTTCTTCGTAGATAATATCTATTATCTTTTTCACTATTTCTCTGTCATGCGGTCTTTTTTCAATGCTTACTGGATATTTCATGTCAAAATCAATACAGATAGGAGCAGGTAAATAATCCCCATTACTGTCTTTCAAGAACCGCTCTGTCAATGAAGGACGGATAGCTTCTTTTATAGATTTATTATATATTCCATAGAAATTGTCTAATTTATCTACTGGAATATGCCAAGATCCACCCAAAATCATCGTGTGAGTAGAGGGTAATTTCTCGGTATCTTTCTTTTTACTTATCCTATATTTATCCAAAAAGTTTCTAAGATTAGACATTTAATAATCTATAACTTAGAAAATTATTCAATTTTATTAATATTTAGAGAAAAGTATTTAAATGGGTTTAGCTAAATATTACTAATAATGAATCAACGTGTATGTAAAAGGATATTCAATGTGGATATCAAAAATTATACAAAATCGAAACTAGATGAGTGCGGGATTCATATTATTTTTGATGAGGTTAATTTAATGAATGCACATATCTTAATTATCGGTCCTAAGGATACTCCGTATGAAAATGGATATTACATATTTACTGTAAAATTCACGGAAGAATATCCTTTTAAACCTCCCAAAGTTCTCTTTAGAAGTATTTCAAAAGTAAGGATACACCCTAATATGTATACCAGTGGTAAAGTATGTCTCTCCATTCTAGGTACCTGGCCTGGACCATCATGGTCCTCTATAATGGATATAAATAGTATAGCTTGCAGTATCCAAAGTTTAATGAGTAATAAAGCAATCCAACATGAACCAGGATTCGATTCAGAAGAAGGGACAAATTGTAAAAATTATGATAGGATTATTAGGTTTGAAAATATTAATTCTTACGTTTGTAAGATAATTGATCGCTGTAAAATAGGCGGTGCCTTCGGATTTGACAGTATTATTTTAGAACATTTTGATAAAAATGCCATATTAGAACAGATTGATAAATATAATAAAAAAAAAGTGGGTAAAATACAATTAGTTAAACCATATAATATTTCCTTGGAAGAAAATTACAATGCATTAAAAAATCAAGTTGTAGAATTATAATTAATTACCAGTCGTCTTCGTCGCCAAAGAAGGGTTCGCGACCGCCTGCGCGGAAGTGTGGTTGGGACACCCCTTGTGGCGAAGTCATCTCTGGGTGAAAGAGACCCGGATCAATCCCAGGTGACTCAGGCCCAAACGATAGTGCACGAGCAAGTTCTCGGGGCGGGGATGACCTGGGTGATCTGGGTGGTGCAGTTGATATGGGAGATTCGCCCCAACCAACATTAGGGACCGCGAGTGGTGCGGTTATTGGGGGCATCGCTAGTGGCGTCACTTGCGCTCTTACCCCCATCTGTGCTGTGACTCTCCGACGTAACGCCTCCATTTTCACGAGGAACGCACCACGTTGTCTTGTGAGTTCATTTATCTCTGCTCCAAGTTCTAACCACCTGTTATTATCGCGCACTCTTAACGGGTCGGTTATGCTGCTGTAAATCCGTCCCTTTTCATCAACTTCATGGTCGATATCTTCTATCTTACCCTTAATCACTTTTACTTCTTCACGAACTTTTTCTTTCTCCAGATTATTTACATTCAATGAGTCTATCCACTCGTCCATGTCGGGGCCCGCTGCGCCACCCTTTCTAGATTTTCCTTTTCTAGACTTTTTTTTTTTAGACTTTCTCTTAGATTTTCTCTTTCTAGAATTTTTTCTCTTTCTAGAATTTTTTCTCTTTCTAGAATTTTTTCTCTTTCTAGAATTTTTTCTTTTAGATTTTCTACGTTTGCCACCAGATAAAGGCACATCATATATACTTGAATATGATTTAGTCCCACTCTGAACGGGACCATCATTTCCTATCACAACGGGACTTTGCGAGAACTCTTGTGAATCATTATACTCTAACCCTTTCATGCCTTTATTCTTATCCATTCCTGAAATAATATCAGCCAACATATATGCAGCACCGACACCGGCCATAGCATAACCAATACTTGAGATCGTCATACCACCTTTTTGTTTTCTACTGCTTCTTTTACGGGTTTTTCTATTAGTCATTTTATTATTAATTTAGAAATTAAAATTGAATTAATTTAAAGTTAAAAATATTATTATTAAGTAAATGAATATTAATTTCTGCGACCAATGTGAAAATCTACTATTTATCTTTAAACAAGATGATAAATTAATTTATAAATGTAAAAATTGTAATAATGTAAAAGAAAACGCGCATGTGTCACAGTGTATTTATAGAAATGATCTGAATAATGAACAGAAAATTCAAGAGATGAATATCAAAATGAATGATTTTATTAAGCATGATAAGACACTCCCTTCTATTAAGAATGCTAATATCAAGTGTCCTAAATCATGTAAAGGCAGTGAAATTATTTATATACTAAATAACATTGATAATATGAAATATACATATATGTGCAAAATATGTGATTCACAATGGACAAATTAATATAAAATTGAAAATATAATATATAATATTTATTAAATGAGTGATCAAGAAGAATCTACAGAATCCTATCAGGAAGAAGAAAGTGAAAGTGGTGAAAGTGGTGAAAGTGGTGAAAGTGAAGGAAGTGGTGAAAGTGAAGGAAGTTCTAAAGGAAGTGAAGGAAGTGAAGGAAGTGAAGGAAGTTCTAAAGGAAGTAAGACAGAAATTGAAGATATAGAGTTATTTGATGAACAAATGTATAAAAACAGTGATGAATTTTATAAGAGTTATGATGTTACAAAAAATAAAATCACAAATAATAAATTAAATAAATATGAAAAAACTGCAATAATATCACTAAGAGCAGAACAACTATCAAATGGTGCCTCAACATTCATAGATAGTTCTGAATTGGATAAATTGGATAAAGTAGTATCTGTAATGGACATTGCAAATATGGAATTTGAAAGAAAATTGGTTCCCTTTATTATTAAACGACCCATATCTAATAATACTTTTGAACTATGGAAATTATCTGATTTAAATTAAGAAGAACTATAATTTTTTTATATTAATTATATATAAATATGATTAAAATAACATTAGGACTTTTACTTGTATTATTAGGAATTTTTTTAGTATTAAACTATCTAAATACGAATGTATCAACTGGTACTAAAGATATTTACGATGACAAATATTATAGTTTACCAATTGGTAA
>Ga0307986_10003581_pt1 | contig 10744 bp, 9 predicted proteins | sample EllFjometageno82_FD_203170 | JGI IMG/M metagenome (GOLD analysis project Ga0307986, IMG submission 203170) | Marine microbial communities from Ellis Fjord, Antarctic Ocean - #82 | ecosystem: Environmental > Aquatic > Marine > Unclassified | place: Southern Ocean | collected 2014-10-09
TGGTGCAACTAATGAAGAATTAGATCCTATAAATACATTGTCTTTAATTTTTGTTTTACTTTTTTTAACACCATCATAATTACAGGTAATTGTGCCAGCACCAACATTTACACCTTTACCCAATTCACTATCACCAATGTACGATAAATGATTAATTTTTGATTTTTTTCCAACTGTACTTTTCTTAACTTCTACAAAATTTCCAATTTTTGATCCTTCTTCAAGAATAGTTCCTGGTCTTAATCTTGCATAAGGCCCTACTTCAACTTTATTTTTTATTTTACAATCTTCTAGATGAGAAAATGAATTGATAGTTACATTGTTGCCAATTTTAACTTTTTTCCCAATGACAACATATGGATTGATAGTAACGTTTTTTCCAATCTTTGTATCTTTTGAAAAAAAAATAGTTTCAGGACCAACCATTTTTACACCAGACTTGATAAAAAATTTACGAAGTTTTTCTTGTTCAGTATTAGAATTTATTTGTTTCATCTGGAAATATTTTTATATTAAGTGTATAGATAGTTTAATTCACAATTTATTTCTTAAAAATACTTTATTAATGACTCAAAAATATTCAATTTTATTTGACCTAGATGGAACATTGGTTGATACCGCACCTGATTTAATGAATGCTCATAATCATGTAATGAAAAAATATGGTTATCCTACGAAATCTACTGCAGATATCAGAAATCTAGTAGGTCAAGGCGCTGGGGCAATGATTGGTAGATCTATATGGGGACAAGCTAAAAAAGAGTTTGGTAAAATTGATGATCAAAAAATTAAAGCTGAAATGGTTAAGGATTTTGTCAACTTTTATGGAAAAAATATCATTAAAGAAAGCACACTCATCAATGGTGTAATAGAATTTCTAAAGTGGTGTAAAGAGAAAGAAATTTCAATGGCAGTTTGTACAAACAAACAAGAGCACTTAGCAATCGACCTTTTAAAAAAAATTGGAATTTATGATTACTTTGAATATGTTGCTGGTTCAGATACTTTTGATTATTGTAAACCTGATCCAAGACACATAACAAGTATAATTGAAATCATTGGTGGTGATATAAAGAAATCTTTAATGTTTGGCGATAGTGAAACTGATGCAAATGCTGCAAAGGCTGCTTCCGTTCCTGTTATTTTATTAGAAAATGGTTATACAGAAAAAAATTCCAATGAAATTTACCATAATCATTTGATAAAAGACTTTATTGGTGTTGAAAAGATAGTTTCAACTTACTTAAAAGATTGATTTAATTTTTTTTCTTACTATTAATAGGGCTGCATAATTATGGAGGCCCAATGATTTCACATAAAGTTAAAGTTTATCCATCAAAAATTCATTTACCTAAAAAAAATCAATTAGCATGGAAAATTGCTGAAATAGCTTCTGACAATGCAAAATTAGATAAAGCAGTTATTGAAATGGTTATTAATAGAATAATTGATAATGCTTCAGTTGCTATTGCTTCTTTAAATAGAAAAGCTGTTATCTCTTCAAGAGAAATGGCCCTAAAGCATCCTAGAAAAAATGGTGCAAATTTATTTGGGATTGATTCAAAATTAAAATTCGATTGTGAGTGGGCTGCTTGGTCAAATGGAACTGCTGTCAGAGAGCTTGATTTCCATGATACTTTTTTAGCAGAAGACTACAGTCATCCTGGAGATAACATTCCACCTATTTTAAGTGTTGCTCAACAAACTAGAAAAAGTGGATTAGATTTATTAAGAGGAATTATCACGGGTTATGAGGTTCAAGTTAATTTGGTTAAAGGAATATGTTTACATAAACATAAGATTGATCACATAGCACACTTAGGACCAAGTGTTGCAGCAGGTTTAGGTACAATGTTAAAGTTAAATACTGAAACAATTTACCAAGCAGTACAGCAAGCATTACATACAACAGTTTCAACAAGACAATCTAGAAAAGGTGAAATCTCTAGTTGGAAAGCTTACGCCCCTGCTCATGCTGGTAAACTTGCAATCGAAGCAGTTGATAGAGCAATGCGTGGTGAAGGTGCTCCAAGTCCGATTTATGAAGGAGAAGACAGTGTTATAGCTAGAATATTGGATGGTAAGAAAGCTTTATATAATGTGCCTCTACCTAAGAAAAAAGAATCTAAGAAAGCGATACTAGAAACCTATACAAAAGAATATTCAGCAGAATACCAGTCTCAAGCACTAATAGATATTGCTAAAAAACTTAATAAAAAAATTCCAAATTTAAATCAAATCAAAAAAATTGATATTCACACAAGTCATCATACTCATTACGTAATTGGAACTGGTGCAAATGATCCTCAGAAAATGGATCCAAATGCAAGTAGAGAAACACTAGATCATTCAATAATGTATATTTTTGCAGTAGCACTTGAAGATGCAGATTGGCACCACGTTAAATCCTATAGTAAACAAAGAGCCAATAGAAAAAGCACTATAAAAATTTGGAAATCAATTACCACTTTTGAAGATAAAAAATGGACTAAAAAATACCACGATCCTAATCCAAAGAATAAATCATTTGGTGCAAAAGTTGTAGTTACTTTAAATGATGGCCAAAAGATTATAGAACAATTAGATAGAGCAGATGCTCACCCTTATGGAGCACGTCCATTTAAAAGACAGAATTATATAAACAAGTTTTTAACTTTAACAGATGGTATTTTAGATAAAAAAGAAAGTGCTCGTTTCTTAAAAGTTGTGCAAAATCTTAAAAACTTGAAAGCTGGAGAGTTAAACAAATTAAACATCCAGGTTAAAAGAAGTCAAATAAAGAAAAATACAAAACAAGGAATTTTTTAGTGCATTTTGTAGATAAAGAGCCCAGTCAAAAAAGAGCTGACTTTGTCAGTAAACTAAAATCAAATAAAATTTTAAGAGTTCCTGGTGCTTATAATCCTTTAACAGCAAAACTAATTGAAGAAATTGGTTATGATGCGGTTTATGTATCGGGTGGAGTTATGGCTAATGATTTAGGGTTTCCAGATATAGGTTTGACTACACTTCAAGATGTTAGCACTAGATCTTATTTAATATCAAGAGTTACAAGCTTACCAACAATAGTCGATATCGATACTGGCTTTAAGTCTTGTGAAGAAACTATTAAAACTTTTGAAGAATTTGGAGTGTCAGCCGTACACTTAGAGGATCAAGTAGAGCGTAAAAGATGTGGGCACTTAGATAATAAAGAATTAATCTCAACTGAAGCAATGGTAAAAAAAATTAAAGAATGTGTTGCAGCTAAACAAGATGAAAATTTTAAAATTATAGCAAGATCCGATGCTAAGGGAGTTGAGGGAATAGATAAGATGATTGATAGATGTAAGGCGTATATTGATGCTGGAGCTGAAATTATTTTTCCAGAAGCCTTACATGATGAAAAAGATTTTGAAAAAGTTAGAAAAGAACTTTCATGCTACTTGCTAGCTAATATGACAGAATTCGGAAAATCTAAATTATTCAATTATAAAGAATTAGAAAATTTTGGGTATAATATTGTAATTTATCCAGTAACCACGCAAAGATTAGCTATGAAAAGCGTAGAAGATGGTCTGAAAGATATTTTTGTGAATGGACATCAGAACAATATTATTGATAAAATGCAAACTAGAAAAAGACTTTACGAATTAGTTGAATATGAAAAATATAATTCGTTAGATGAGAAGATTTATAACTTTAGTACGGAAGGACATGAATAATGAGTGATGATATTAAAAAAGGTTTATTAGGGATAATTGTTGATGAAACTGAAATTTCAAAAGTTATGCCAGAAATTAATTCTCTAACTTATAGAGGTTATGCGGCTCAAGATTTATGTGCAAGATGTGATTTCGAAGAGGTTGCATACTTAATTTTAAATAAAGAATTACCTAATAAAAAACAATTAAGAGAATTTAAGAAAGAATTATCTAAAGAAATAACTTTATCTAAGAATTTAATAAGTATTTTAAAAAAAATACCTAAAAATTCTCATCCGATGGATGTTGCGAGAACTGCTGTCAGCATTATGGGTCTTGAGGACAAAGAAACTAAAGACAACTCTCCTAAAGCAAATTTAAGAAAAGCAATTAGAATTTTTGCAAAAACACCTACTGCATTAGCTGCATTTTATAGACTTAGAAAAGGAAAAAAAATTGTAGCACCAAAGAAAAAATTTAGTTTTTCTGAAAACTTTTTCTATATGTGTTTTGGAAAAGTTCCTAATAAAGAAATTGTTAAAGCTTTTGATGTCTCATTAATTTTGTACGCTGAGCATAGTTTTAACGTATCAACTTTTACGGCCCGAACTATTACAAGTAGTTTGTCTGATATACATGGAGCAATAACAGGTGCGATCGCCAGTTTAAAAGGCCCTCTTCATGGTGGTGCAAATGAAGAAGTAATGCACATGATGAAAAAAATTAAAAAACCTGAAAATGCACTAAAATGGATTACTAAAGCTTTAAAAAATAAAGATGTCGTAATGGGATTTGGTCATAGAGTTTATAAAAGTGGAGACTCGAGAGTTCCCACTATGAGAGAATACTTTAAAAGAGTAGCCATCATTAAAAAAGATAAAACTTTTGAAAAAATATACGATATTGTAGAAAAAGTGATGATTAAAGAAAAAAATATTTATCCAAATGTGGATTATCCTACTGGGCCAACTTACCATTTAATGGGTTTTGATACTGATTTCTTTACACCTATATTTGTAATTTCAAGAATTACTGGTTGGTCTGCGCATATTATGGAGCAACATGCTGCTAATAAATTAATTAGACCTCTTGCTAGTTATAAGGGTAGTAAGCACAGAAAAGTTATACAGTTAAATCAAAGATAATTAGTTAATTTAGTTTAAAAAATCTCTACACATTATTCTCTTTGAGCCATGTATTGCTTTAGATCTGTTTTTTAGTATGACAACTTCTTTAAAAATATTTTTAAAATAATCAGGTCTAATAGTGTCAAAAATTATTTTACTATGTCTATGAGTGATACTCTTTAAATAATCCAAATAAATTTTAAAATCATAATGATAATCTAAAGAAAATAATGATATTATTATATCAAACTTATCTTTTGGTAATTGATCATTATCATAATCAAAAATTGTAAATCTTGAAGACTCCATTCCATTTTTAATCAAAAATTTTTTTTGTATACCTGTATCATTATAAGCCTCATTATTCTTATTATCCCATCCATATTTAACTTTTTTTGAAACGTAATTTCTTTCTATAAATGTAAAAGATTTAACACTAAATTTTTTATTAATAACCAATTCAAGCCCTCCTAGTCCTCCACCAATACTTAGTAAATTTTTATTATGAGGGTTAATTACTGAATTAATTGACTCAAACTCTTGATGCATATCTTCAAAATATACTTTTCCAACATTCTTAGTTGATAAAAAGTACTTACTTATAAAGTTTGAAAAAAAATATCTTCCAAAAATTTTTCTCACTCTTTTAAGAAAATTACTTATCAATTCTATTCGCTGAAGAATTATAAGTCTGGCTTCTTTTTTATTAAGTTGAAACATTAATTAAAATTCTATTTTTCAATCCTGGCAAATCTATAGTTAAAAAGTAATTCAATCTTAAGATTATTTATCATCACAAACTCGTCAATTGCTTTTTTAACGCCTGGGGCATAAGAAAGATCGTAATCATCACATAAAATCGTACCATTATTATTAATAACAGGTAATGAATATTCTAAATCATTTTTTACAGTTTCATAGGCGTGGCCACCATCTAAAAAAACATAATCAATTTTAGACATATCTATTTTTTTTAATAATTGATTAGAGTTACCCTTAATTAGGTGAGCATTTTTTTCAAATTTTTTTAAAAGGTCTGACACAGCCTCTATAGAGTAGGGATCTTTTCTAAGAATATATTCAAAATAGATTCTTTTTAACGGATTATTAAACTTGGTGTTTGGAATAACTTCATTGTTATTTGCGGTATTTTCTCCAAATAAATCTAAGCCTACGTAATTAAAATCATCTCCATGAATGCTGTGTAATAGTTCACAAACATTTCTTGCAGTAACACCATGGAACACACCGATCTCAAGGAAATTTTTAGGTTTCTTGGAGGCTATTTCATTAAGAAAGCGCTCTCCAATACCCTCTTGTTTAAGGCTGGTTTTTCGAAAATACTTTTTATACTTCAAAAAATTAACTAAAAGCTTCTGTCCAAGTTCCCTGAGTTGATGCTTTAGAATATTCAGTAGAACGACCTTCAAAGAAGTTCATGTGTTCAACTGCATTCAACATAGAATCTAACCAAGTAAGTGGATTTTTTTCCACATCATAAATTGGGTCTAATCCAAGTTGAGATAATCTTCTATTAGCAATAAACCTTATATAAAGTTTTACATCTTGCGCTGTAAGACCTTCCATAGGACCCATTTCAAAAGCTAAATCAATGAAAGCGTCTTCATGCTCAATGATTGTTCTACATGCTTTATAAAGTTCTTTTTTTAATTCAGGATTCCAGATTTCTGGGTTCTCATGAATGAACTCTTTAAACAATCTAATCATAGAATTACAGTGCAACGTTTCATCTCTTACTGACCAAGTAACAATTTGACCCATTCCCTTCATCTTGTTGTGTCTTGGGAAGTTAAGTAAGATTGCAAAACTTGCAAACAATTGTAAGCCTTCAGTGAATGCGCTAAATACAGCTACTGTTAATGCAATGTCTTTTTTTGAACTCATGTCAAAATTTTGCATGTAGTCGTATTTATCTTTCATCTCTTTATACTTCATGAATGCAGAATATTCTGATTCAGGCATTCCAATAGTATCAAGTAAATGAGAGTAAGCAGCTATGTGAACTGTTTCCATTGAAGCAAAAGCAGTCATCATCATTAGAACTTCTGTAGGTTTAAATACAGTTGTATAATGTCTTAAATAACAATTTTGCACTTCAACATCAGCTTGAGTAAAAAATCTAAAAATTTGTGTTAATAAATTCTTTTCAGACTGAGTTAAATTTTTCTGCCAATCTCTAACATCATCACCAAGTGGCACTTCCTCTGGTAGCCAGTGAATTCTTTGTTGTGTTAACCAAGCATCATAACACCACGGATATCTGAAAGGTTTGTAAACTGGGTTTTCAACTAGTAGTCCCATTTTTTGTGGTTGAACTATTTCATTTTTTTCTGATTGAATAATTTTAGTATCCATTTTTTCTACTGACATGATAGGCACTCCTCGTATTCTGGTTGTTCAGTTGTTTGTGGTTTTGATTTGTAAACATTTGCGGTAACATCAGTTGCTTTAGTATCATTAACATTCTCCGCACGTTGGATTGATTTTGATCTACAGTAATAAAGGCTCTTTAAACCTTTTTTCCAAGCATCAAAATGAATTTTATGTAGTTCTCTTTTGTGAATATCAGCTGGTACAAATAAGTTAATTGATTGAGCTTGAGATATAAAAGGCGTTCTATCTCCACTTAATTCAATAATCCATTTTTGATCTAACTCAAACGCTGTTTTAAAAACATCTTTTTCTAAATCAGTTAAAAAATCTAAATGAGAAACAGAACCTTCGTTTGTTGTAATACCAGACCAAACATCATCATTATTTTTCCCGTGTTTTTCTAATAACTCAACTAAATATCTATTTCTAACATTAAATGAACCAGAAAGAGTTTTGTGCGTATAACTGTTAGCTGCAACAGGCTCAACTCCAGGGGACGCTCCACCACAGATAATAGAAATAGAAGCTGTTGGTGCAATAGCTGTCTTATTTGAAAACCTTTCATTAAAACCATAATCAGCAGCATCAGGACAAGCTCCTCTTTCGTCTGCTAAATCTTTTGAGGCTTGATCTACATGCTCTTGAATATGTTTAAATATCTTTTTATTCCAAACTTTACTCATAACAGATTCAAGTGGAATACTGTGTTGCTGTAAATAAGAATGGAAACCCATAACACCTAAGCCAACACTTCTTTCTTTTTCAGCAGAATATTTTGCATCATCAAATTGTTCTGGAGCTCTTTCAATAAAATCAGTTAATACATTATCTAAAAATCTCATAACATCATTAATCATAACGTTATCGTCTTTCCACTCATCATATTTTTCTAAGTTTAAAGATGATAAACAACAAACCGCAGTTCTATCTCTTCCATTTTTATCTATTCCAGTAGGTAAAGTTATTTCACTACAAAGATTAGAAGTTTTAACAGTTAAGCCCGCTAACTTGTGATGTTGTGGAATTTGTCTGTTAACTGTATCGATATAGATAATATAAGGTTCGCCTGTTTCAATTCTTGCAGTTAACAATCTAATCCATAAATTTCTTGCAGAGATAGTTTGTTGTACAGTTCCATCAGCGGGACTTTTTAGTGCCCACTGCTCATCTGTTTCAACAGCTCTCATAAACGCATCTGATACTAAAATACCATGATGAAGGTTCAAAGCTTTTCTATTTGGATCTCCACCTGTAGGTCTTCTCATTTCAATAAATTCTTCAATTTCAGGATGATCAATTGGAAGATAACAAGCAGCCGATCCTCTTCTTAATGAACCTTGGCTAATTGCCATCGTCAACGAATCCATTACTTTAATAAAAGGAATAATTCCTGATGTCTTACCAACTTTACCAATTTTTTCTCCAATAGATCTAAGGTTACCCCAGTAACTTCCAATCCCACCACCTTTAGCAGCTAACCAAACATTCTCACTCCATAGGTCAAGTATTCCATTTAAACTGTCTGATGCTTCATTTAAAAAACATGAAATCGGTAAACCTCTTTTAGTTCCACCATTTGATAAAACTGGAGTTGCTGGCATGAACCATAAATTACTAATGTAATTATAAATTCTTTGTGCGTGTAAATTGTCATCTGCGTATGAACTTGCAACACGGGCAAATAAATCTTGATAAGATTCGTTATTTCCTAAGTATCTATCTTTTAAAGTTGCTCTGCCAAAATCTGTTAATTTAGAATCTCTTGTTCTGTCAATTTTAATGATGATGCCTTTTTCATTTTGAAAAAGTTCAGTGTCATTACTAAGTGAAAATAAATCTGGTCCTTTATTTTTTGAAAGTTCGCTATTATCAGGGCTATATTCGGAGACAGCTTTCTTAAGTGCCTGTGATAGTATTTTGTTCATATTTTAATATTTTATAAGTTTTTTTTTACAAAACAACTACATGTTGTATGCTGAAAGCATTGATACACCATATAAATAGTTATTCAACAGAACATTTATAGAACATATAAAAAAAATATCAATAAAAAAATAAAATGAATGTAAGAAAGGTTAACAATGACAACAAATTTAAAAATAAATCCATATGGCTTCAGAGAGTACGACGCGAGGTGGTTGTATGAGAAGGACATAAACCAACTCGGAATAGAGAATCTAGGTAAAGGTTTGGGCACTCAAATTATAAAACATACTAAAAAAACGAATCCAAGAGTAATTGTGGGTCATGATTATAGATCTTACAGTGAAGAAATAAAAACAGCTCTTAAAAGAGGACTACTTTCAACTGGATGCAATATTGAAGACGTAGGCTTATCTCTATCCCCTACTGTTTATTTTGCACAATTTAATTTAGATGCTGATGCTGTTGCAATGGTAACCGCTAGTCACAATGAAAATGGATGGACAGGAGTTAAAATGGGTATCAAAAAAGGTTTAACCCATGCACCAGAAGAGATGAAAGAATTAAAAGAGATTACTCTAAATGAAAACTTTATCAAAGGTGATGGTAGTGAAAAACAAATAGAAGGTTTTCAACAAATTTACAAAAATGATTTAATAAATAAAAATAAAATCACAAAAAAAATTAAAGCAGTTGTTGCCTGTGGTAACGGTACCGCTGGAATATTTGCACCTGAAATTTTAAGAGGAATTGGTTGTGAAGTAATAGAATTAGATTGTGATCTTGATTGGACTTTTCCAAAATATAATCCAAACCCTGAAGATTTAGAGATGTTACATGCAATTGCAAAAGCTGTAAAAGATAATAATGCTGATATTGGTTTTGGCTTTGATGGAGATGGCGATAGAGTTGGTGTAATAGATAATAAAGGTGATGAAATATTTTCAGATAAAATTGGATTATTGATTGCAAGAAATTTATCTAAAACTCATAAAGGTTCTAAATTTATTGTTGATGTAAAATCAACTGGATTATACGCAACTGATAAGGTCTTAAAAGATAATGACTGTGAAACTATATATTGGAAAACAGGTCACTCGCACATTAAAAGAAAAGTTAATACAGAAAAAGCTTTAGCTGGATTTGAGAAAAGTGGTCACTTTTTCTTTAATGAACCTTTAGGTTTTGGTTATGACGATGGAATAAATTCAGCAATTCATGTGTGTCACTTATTAGATAATCAAAATAAATCTATGAATGAAATTATAAAAGAACTCCCTAATACTTTTCAAACACCAACAATGGCACCACATTGTAAAGATGAAGAGAAATATCAAGTAGTTGAAGATTTAGTTAAACAAGTAAACGCTATTAAAGATGATAAAATAAAAATTGATGACCAGGAGATTAGTGAAGTCTTAACGGTTAATGGTATCAGATTTTCTTTTAAAGATGGATCATGGGGTTTAATTAGAGCTTCATCAAATAAGCCATCATTAGTAATTGTTACAGAAAGCCCAACATCGGATGAGAGAAAGAAAAAGATCTTTGATTTCATCGATGATCTTTTACAAAAAACTGGCAAAGTTGGTGAGTATGATCAAAAAATATAAATAT
>Ga0307986_10003582_pt1 | contig 10743 bp, 8 predicted proteins | sample EllFjometageno82_FD_203170 | JGI IMG/M metagenome (GOLD analysis project Ga0307986, IMG submission 203170) | Marine microbial communities from Ellis Fjord, Antarctic Ocean - #82 | ecosystem: Environmental > Aquatic > Marine > Unclassified | place: Southern Ocean | collected 2014-10-09
TCTATAATAATGAATTTAAATAGTAATCATCAGATCGAAAAAATAAAATTTAAAAAATAATGAAGAAAATAATTATTATATTATTGTTTATAGTTTCTTTTAATGGAAATGTTCTTGCTATAACTTTATCAGAAGCATTACTGCAAGCTTATATTAATAACCCGGTACTAAATGCGGAAAGAGAAAATATTCAAATTTCTAAAGAAGATCTAAATATTTCAAGAAGTGAATTTTTACCTACAGTTACAGTTTCAAGCTCTAAGAGTAAAGAAAGTACAGAGAAACTTACAAATAGATCAGGAGCCAACTCATCATTTACAGATGTCGACCCAAAAACTCAATCATTAATAATTGAACAAAAATTATTTCAAGGTTTTTCTGGCATAGCTGGAATGCAAAAAAGTAAAATTGGCTTAAGTTTAGCAGACGCAAAACTTTTAAAAATAGAGCAAGAAATTTTATATAAAGCAATAGAGGCTTATTCCGGTTTAACGCTCGCACGCGAAAAACTTAAAATTAATGAAAGAAACGTAAGTTTATTAGAGAGACAAGTGGAAACAGACCAGGCAAGATTAGAGAGAGCGCAAATAACTTTAGCAGATTTAGCTCAATCCGAATCTTCACTTGCAGGAGCACAAGCAAAATTTATTCAAGCTAAAAATGAAACGATCACTTCTAAGTTATTTTATGAAAAAATAATTGGACCAATTGTCAACATGGATGATTTAAATAAAAAATCAGATCTTAATTTTGTAATTCCAGAAAATTTAAATAAAGCAATAGATACTTCAAAAAAAAATAACCCAGACTTAATCATAGCTAAATTAGATTATGAACAATCAAAAAAAGATGTCATAATAGCTAGATCGGACTTTTCACCTTCAGCGACACTATCTTTAAGCTCTACTAAAACTGATGACACAAGCTCAACTATTAATGAAAGAGATAAAGAGATAGCCACAGCAACTATTTCATGGCCTATATTTAAAGGCGGTAAGAGTTCAGCATTGCTAAATAAGAGTAAAAACTTACAGAATAGAAAAAAGTTATTATTTGATAATGCTATAAAAACAAATGATACTAGTGTTGCGAGCGCATGGTCAAATTTACAGTCATCAAAAAGCTTATTAAATTCAGTTAGTTCTCAAGTTAAAGCAGCAGAAATTGCCAATGAAGGAATTACGGTTGAGTATGAATCTGGACTTGGAAGATCGACTTTAGATGTAATACAATCTAATTCAATTCTTCTTACATCAAAAACAAGTTTGGCAGAATCAGAAAGAAATTATTTACTTTCTCAATTCAAATTACTCCAACTAATTGGCCTCTTAAAAAATGATTACTTAAAACTCAAGTAATAAGGTCTTTTTTTAATAAAAATTTTAACTATTGATAATAAGAACAAAATGTGTACATTCAATGCACGATTCGAACACTAATTATTAAATAAAAAGGCAAAAAATGACTAAAAACAGTTTAAAAGTAGTTAAAACTACAAAGGCACAACAAACAGAAGGCAACGAAAAAAATAAAGCTTTAGAAGCAGCAATGAGCCAAATTATAGATAACTTTGGAAAAGGCTCAGTAATGAAGCTTGGCCAAAGAAGAGCAATGGATATTGAGTCAGTATCAACAGGCTCTCTAAGTTTAGATGTAGCACTTGGAATAGGTGGTTTACCTAAAGGAAGAGTTATTGAAATCTATGGCCCAGAGTCATCTGGAAAAACAACCCTAGCCCTGCAAGTGCTGGCTGAAGCTCAAAAAACAGGTGGAATATGTGCATTTATAGATGCGGAACATGCTTTAGACCCAGTTTATGCAAAGAAACTTGGTGTAAATACAGAAGAATTACTAATTTCACAACCAGATACAGGTGAACAAGCATTAGAAATTGCTGATACATTAATTAAATCAGGATCAATTTCGGTAATAGTTGTTGATTCAGTTGCAGCATTAACCCCAAGAGCGGAGATTGAAGGAGAAATGGGAGACCATCACGTTGGACTTCAATCAAGATTGATGAGTCAGGCTTTAAGAAAATTAACAGGCTCAATTTCAAGTACAAATACTATGATGATTTTTATTAACCAAATTAGAATGAAAATTGGAGTTATGTTTGGAAGTCCAGAGACTACTTCAGGTGGAAATGCACTTAAGTTTTATTCATCAGTAAGAATGGACATAAGAAGAATTGGTGCCATTAAAAATGGAGATGAAATCATTGGTAATTCAACAAGAGTTAAGGTTGTTAAAAATAAAGTAGCGCCTCCATTTAAAGTTGTAGAATTTGACCTTATGTATGGAAAAGGTATCAGCAAAGTAGGTGAATTAGTTGACCTTGGTGCAAAAGCTGAAGTTGTTGAAAAATCTGGTGCTTGGTATGCATATAAAGGTGAAAAAATTGGTCAAGGCAGAGAAAATGCTAAGATTTATTTAGAACAAAATCCTAAAGTTGCAGCAGAAATAGAAATGTCAATAAGAGAAAAAGCTGGAGTAATAGCAAAAAAAATTGATGGAAATCCACTTGATCCAGAAAAAGCAGCAAAAGATCAAATAGAAGATCCTAAGGTGGAAACTAAAGAAGAAGTAACACCCCAAATAAAGAATTAGTTAAAGTCATCTTTAATTATTAAAAGGCGCTTAAATTAAGCGCCTTTTTCCCCTTACACTTATCTAGACATCAAATAAAAAAGCTGTACTTTAAAAGTATGGCTGACAAAACATTAAACCAAATAAGAGACACATTTTTAAATTATTTTGAAAAAAATGATCACAAGATAGTTGAGTCTAGTAATTTAGTTCCAAATAACGACCCTACATTGATGTTTGCTAACTCTGGAATGGTTCAATTCAAAAATGTATTTACTGGATTAGAGAAAAGAGATTATGTTAGGGCAACCACATCTCAAAAATGTGTAAGAGCTGGAGGTAAACATAACGATTTAGAAAATGTTGGTTATACACCAAGACATCACACATTCTTCGAAATGCTTGGAAATTTTTCATTTGGTGATTATTTTAAAGAACAGGCAATATGCTATGCCTGGAATTTAATAACTAAAGATTTTGGAATAGATAAAAACCGTCTTTATGTGACAGTATTTCATGAAGATGAAGAGGCTTTTAATTTTTGGAAAAAGATAGCAGGCTTTAGTGATGATAGAATTATAAAAATAACTACATCAGATAACTTTTGGTCGATGGGTGATACTGGACCATGTGGACCATGCTCAGAAATTTTTTACGATCATGGAGACCACTTAGATGGAGGTCTTCCAGGATCAAAAAATGAGAATGGCAACAGATTTATTGAAATATGGAACCTTGTCTTTATGCAATATGAACAAATTTCAAAAGATAAAAGAATTGATCTTCCAAAACCATCTGTTGATACTGGTATGGGTCTTGAAAGAGTAGCAGCATTATTACAAGGAACTCACGACAATTATGAAACAGATCATTTTAAGAAATTAATTCAATCTGCATCGAGCTCATTAAACGTAAAAGTAGATAAAACTAATAGTTCTAGTTTTAGAGTAATAGCAGACCATTTAAGAGCAAGTTCATTTTTATTAGCTGAAGGTGTTTTACCATCAAATGAAGGCAGAGGATACGTGCTTAGAAGAATTATGAGGCGTGGCATGAGACACTCACACTTATTAGGATCAAAGAAACCAATCTTCTACGATATTTTTAAAACATTAATGGCTGAGATGTCTAACAATTATCCAGAACTTGAAAGGGCACAGTCTTTAATAAAGGAAACTTTACAAACAGAAGAAGAAAAATTTTTAGTTTTATTAGATAGGGGAATTAAAATTTTAGATGAAGAAATATCTAAAGTAAAAAAAGTTTTACCAGGAGATGTGGCTTTTAAATTATATGAAACATATGGTTTTCCATTAGACCTTACAGAAGATATATTAAAATCTAAGTCTTTAAAATTTGATAAGAAAAGATTTGGAATTTTAATGAAAGAAAGTGTTGAGTTAGCTAGAAAAAATTGGAAAGGTTCAGGAGATAGTTCTTTAGATAAAATTTGGTTTGGAATTAGAGATCGTTTAGGAGCAACTGATTTTTTAGGGTATGCCACAGATAAAGCTGAGGGTGTAATAAATTTAATTCTAAAAGAAAACAAGGAAGTTAATGACTTACAAGAAAATGACGAAGGAATTATAATTACAAATCAAACACCTTTTTATGGAGAATCTGGTGGACAGGTAGCTGACACAGGAACAATTTCTAATGAAAGCTTTGAATTTGAGGTTTCAGATGTACAAAAAAAACTAGGAGATTTATTTGTTCATTATGGAAAAGTTAAAAAGGGATCAATTAAACTAAATAATAATGTGCAATTAAAAATTGACATTAAAAAAAGAAATAATATTAGAGCTTATCACTCAGCCACACACTTATTACACGAGTCATTAAGAAGAGTTTTAGGAGAGCATGTAATTCAAAAAGGATCGTTAGTTCAATCAGATAGACTAAGGTTTGATTTTAGTCATATGAAACCTATTTCTGAAGAAGACATAAAAGAAATTGAAGCGAGTGTTAACTCTATTATTCAAAAAAAAACTGTAGTTAAAACGAGAATAATGACACCCAAAGAAGCAGTAAAAAATGGTGCCCTAGCTCTATTCGGAGAAAAATACAGTGATGAGGTCAGAGTATTATCCATGGGTGATGAAGGAGAAAAGTTTTTTTCAACGGAATTATGTGGTGGAACACATGTTTTAAATACATCGGATATTGGAAAATTTAAGATAATAAGCCAATCATCTATAGCAGCAGGTGTTCGAAGAATTGAAGCCTTAAGAGACGTACAATTAGAAGATTTTTTAAAAAATAAAATAAACCAATCTAATTTGTCTAATCAAAAGAATGAAGTAACAGTAAAAGAACTAACATCAAAAATTATCGAATTAGGTGGAAAACCTAATTTTCAAAATAACGACCAAACATTCTTAATAAAAGACCTTAATAAACAATTTAATCAACTTTTAGTCGGTTCAATCTTAAAAGATAAAACAAAGAACAAAATTAATGATCAAGTTATTAATGGGATTAAGGTTAGGTTTCAAAATATCATAGATTTACCATTTAAATATTTACGTAAGTTGATTGATGAAGGAAAAAAAGAAATTGGTGAAGGATTGGTAATAATCTATGCAATCAATGATAATAAAGTTGGATTAGCGGTAGGTGTTACTAAAACTTTAGAGGGTAAATTTGATGCTATAAAAATTGTTAGAGCAGGCTCTGAGGTTATTGGTGGAAAAGGTGGGGGTGGAAGACCTGATTTTGCACAAGCAGGAGGAACATTACCTGAAAAAATTCAAGAATCTTTTGAAAATATTAAAAAATTAATTAGTTAAGTTTTTTTTTAAGCTGACGATCTAATTCATCTAAAAATTGATTAGTAGTTAAGTATTTGCTAGAGGGGCTAATTAAAATTGCCAAGTCCTTTGTCATTGATCCATTTTCAACACAATCTATACAAACTTTTTCTAATGTAGTTGAGAATCTAATCAAATCTTCATTGCCATCTAATTTACCTCTATGAGCAAGTCCCCTTGTCCAGGCAAAAATTGACGCAATAGGATTAGTAGAAGTTTCTTTACCTTGTTGATGCATTCTAAAGTGCCTTGTTACAGTTCCATGTGCAGCCTCAGCTTCCATAGTTTTTCCATCAGGAGCAAGAAGTACGCTTGTCATTAGTCCTAATGATCCATATCCTTGTGCTACTGTATCTGACTGAACATCTCCATCGTAGTTTTTACAGGCCCAAATATATTTACCACTCCATTTCATTGCACAAGCAACCATGTCATCAATCAATCTATGTTCGTATGTGATATTTAATTTTTTAAATTCAGGTTTAAATTCATTGTCAAAAATTTCTTGAAAAATATCTTTAAATCTTCCGTCATAAACTTTTAGAATTGTATTTTTAGTAGACAGATAAACTGGCCATTTTTTTATTATACCATAATTAAAACAAGATCTTGCAAAGTCTTCTATAGACTTATCCAAGTTGTACATTGATAAAGCAATGCCTGGTCCTGGAAAATTAAAGACCTCATATTTAATTTCATCACTACCATCTTCTGCTGTCCATTTAACTTCCATCTTTCCTTTACCAGGAACTTTAAAATCTGTTGCTCTATATTGATCACCGAAAGCATGTCTTCCAATAATTAATGGATCAGTCCAAGTAGGAACAAGTTTTGGAATATTTTTACAAATTATAGGTTCTCTGAATACCGTTCCACCAAGAATATTTCTTATAGTTCCATTTGGGGATCTCCACATTTTTCTTAATTCAAATTCTTCAACTCTCGATTCATCAGGAGTAATAGTTGCACATTTTATTCCAACATTATGTTTTTTAATTGCTTTGGCAGAATCTATAGTGATTTGATCATTGGTATCATCACGACTTTTCATACCAAGGTCAAAATATTCAATATTTAAATCTAAATATGGTAAAATCAGTTTACTTTTAATGAATTCCCAAATGACTCTCGTCATTTCGTCACCATCTAGTTCAACTACTGGGTTTTTAATGTTTATTTTAGCCATAAATGAATAATATATATTAGTATTTGTAATTTAGTGCTTTATATACATATTATTAAAAAATTATCAAATATAAGGTTATGTTAAACAAGATTTTTCCAAAAATTCATTCAGAAGGTTATAGGTTTTTAGCAATCGCAATTTTCATAACTATCTTTTTATATTATCTAAGTACCTTTCTTGGACTAGTAGGACTAGTTGTATCTATTTGGGTTTATTATTTTTTTAGAGACCCAGAAAGAATTTCAATAAATGATGATCATTATTTAACAAGCCCAGCAGATGGTGAAGTTTTAATGGTACATGAAGTAGATGGTCCAAAAGAATTAGGATTAGAAGGTAAGAAATTTACAAAGATAAGTATTTTTATGAATATTTTTGACTGTCATGTTAATAGAACTCCATGTGAAGGTAAAATTTCAGAAATACTTTATAAACCAGGAAAATTTTTAAATGCATCACTTGATAAAGCAAGTGAAGATAATGAAAGAAATTATTATAAGATAACAAATAATCAAGGTGAGGATGTCATTGTTGTTCAGATAGCAGGTTTAATTGCTAGAAGAATTGTATGTGAGTCCACTAAAGAACAACAACTTCAGCAAGGTGAAAGAATTGGAATGATTAGATTTGGAAGTAGAGCTGATGTTTATTTTGAGAATTATGAAACTTTAGTTAAAGTAGGGCAAAAAACAATTTCTGGTGAAACATTATTAGCTAAAAGGTAGCTTATGGAAAAACCTAAAAATGATTTTAAAATAGTTTCTGACAAAAAGGCAAGAATGATCTTACCCAATGCAATTACATTAATTGGTGTTTGCATTGGTTTAACTTCTATTAAATTTGCTCTAGATGGAAAGTTTGCACTTGCTATAGTCGCAATATTATTTGCAGCTTTAATGGATGCATTAGACGGTCGTATTGCAAGATTAATTAAAGGAACATCTAAAATGGGTAAAGAACTCGACTCCTTAGGAGATGTAATTAGTTTTGGTGTTGCGCCTGCGTTCATAATGTACTTTTGGAATTTACAATACCTAGATAAATTGGGGTGGTTTGTTTGTTTAATGTATGTAGTTTGTGTTGCCTTAAGACTTGCAAGATTTAATGTTAATTATGAAGAAGAGCCCTCTTGGAAAGATAATTTTTTTGAAGGTGTACCAGCTCCAGCAGGTGGGATTATTGTTTTAATGCCTCTGGTAATAAGCTTTAGTGGTTTAGGAGAATTTTTTTTTAAAATTAATTATGATTTAGTAGTACCAGCTTTTTTTATTGTAGTTTCGATATTATTGATAAGCACAATCCCATCATACTCATTTAAAAGAATAGTCATACCAAGGGCCATGACAAAATTTTTATTATTTGGAATAGTTTTATTTTTTGGAGCTTTATTAGTCTACACATTTAAAATACTAGCAATTAGTACATTTTTATACTTATGCTTAATTCCAGTAAGTTATTTTCACTATAAAAAGATAAAAAAAGAAAAAAATATTATCACTGACAAAAATGAGAGTGAAGATTTAGAAGACATCTTGTAAATGAAAAAAAACGTAATTGTTTCTTTAGCTGACTCAAATTATTTTGAATTACTAAATGAATTAGTTGATTCTATTAAAAGTTTTGAAAAAAGCAAAGATATAGCGATCTGCATTTTAGATGCAGGACTAACAAGTGAACAAAAAATAATATTATCAAAAAAAGTAGATGAAATTAAATCTGCAGAATGGGATATAGAGGTTCCAGCATTTAAGGTTAAAGGAAAGGAATGGTTAAAAAGCCAAGTATCAAGAGCTTTTTTACCAAAATATTTTCCAAATTATGAAAAATATTTATGGATAGATTGTGATGCATGGGTCAATGATTGGGTCTCTGTTGAATTATATTTTAAAGCTTGTGAAAATGGTAAATTAGGAATTACACAAACGTTGGGACCTGGATATAAAATAATGTCCAAAGTTAATTGGTTATTTGGTAAGATAGCAATAATTAAATCCCAAAACTTTAAACATGCAGTTAAATCTGAAATAGGGCTGTCTAAAGCAAGAAAATTAGCTTTTGCCCCACACATAAACATAGGTGTTTTTTCGCTAGAAAAAAATTCACCAGGTTGGACGTCATGGCAAAAAAACCTTGAACAAACATTAAAGTCTGGAAATATTTTTGGCTCAGAAGGTTTGGCTATTAATATGTCTGTATATATAGATGAATTAGAAACTGAATTTTTACCATTAAACTGTAATTGGATTGCTAGTAATTTATTACCTAAATTTGATGAAATAAAAAATACATTTGTTGAACCATACTTACCAAACTATAAAATAGGAATCATGCATTTAGCAGCAGGAATTTGGGATAGTAATAAGGATATGAGATTAGATAAGAATGTCAAAATTAAGATTCAGTCTATTCAAAAAAATTTATTATCCAAAAGTTTAAGATTTGGTTTGTAATTGAAAAAAAATAGAATCTCCAAAAATTGGATAAATAAACAAAAAAGAGATATATATGTTAGACAATCTCAAGTGGACGGCTATAGAGCAAGATCGGCTTATAAATTAATAGAAATTGATGAAAAATTTAAGATATTAAAAAATGGAATATCTGTAATCGACTTGGGAGCGTCACCTGGTAGTTGGTCTCAATATATTTCAAGGACAGTAAAAAGTGGAAGACTAGTTTCGATAGACATAAAAGCTATGGAAGAAATTCAGAATACAATTCAAATTAAGGGTGATTTTACAGAAGCAGATGCTCAGAAAAAGATTAAAGGATTTTTTAAATCAAAAGTTGATGTTGTTGTGTCCGATATGGCTGTAAATACAACAGGAATAAAGGATATTGATGCCATTTATACAGGTGAATTAGCAATGGAGGCAATGAACTTCTCTAAAGAAATGTTAGTTAAAGAGGGGCGTTTTGTCTCTAAAATTTTCTTAGGTTCATCATTTAATGAAATAGTTGCGTTAGGAAAAAAAATATTTAAAGAAGTGAAGGTATTTAAACCCAAAGCTAGCAGAAAAGAATCCAAGGAAAGCTTTATTATTTGTAAAATATTAAGATAGAGACTTTAATTTTAAAAGGAATCATATATAAATTATTATGGATCCTATAAAAGAAGCACTTACCTTTGATGATGTAACGATGGCGCCAAAATACTCAGAAGTTTTACCTTCTGAAGTGGATACAAGCACAAAATTATCAAGCAACTTGACATTAAAAATCCCATTATTATCATCTGCTATGGATACGGTAACAGAGAGTAAAATGGCTATAGCTATAGCTAAAGCTGGAGGTATAGGCGTTATACATAGAAACTTAGATATTAAAAAACAAATTAAAGAAATAAAAAAAGTGAAAAAATTAAAATTATTAGTTGGAGCAGCAGTTGGAGCTGGGCCCTTAGAACTTAAAAGAGCAGAAGCAATTTTAAAAGAAAAAGTAGATTTAATTGTTGTGGATACAGCTCATGGACATAGCAAAAAAGTTGGTGAGATTATAAAAGCAATAGTAAAAAGAAAACCAAAAAAAACAGCTTTATGTGCGGGAAATATAGCAACGGCTAAAGCAGCAAAATTTTTAATAAAACTAGGAGTAGATATAGTTAAAGTTGGAATTGGCCCAGGATCAATTTGCACAACTAGGCTTGTGGCTGGAATTGGTGTGCCTCAGTTAAGCGCAATACTTGAAGTAAAAAAAGGCGTAAAAAGTAATAAAGTAAAGATTATTTCAGACGGTGGAATTAAGTATTCAGGCGACTTGGCAAAAGCATTATCTGCAGGAGCTGATGCAATAATGATAGGCTCTTTATTTGCAGGCACAATACAAGCACCAGGAAAACTAATAAAAAAAAATGGAAAATTATATAAAAGTTTTAGAGGAATGGGATCTGTCGGAGCAATGAATAAAGGATCGGCTGATAGATATTTTCAAAAAAAACAAGAGGATTCATCAAAATATGTTCCAGAAGGTGTTGAGGGTTTTGTAAAATTTAAAGGAGATGTGGGAAGTGTGATTTATAAATTAATAGGTGGTTTAAAATCATCAATGGGATACTTGGGGTCAAAAAAAGTTTTTAACTTAAAAATTAAACCTAATTTTGTAAAAATAACTAAAGCAGGTTTTTATGAAAGTATGGTTCATAATGTTGATAAAGTAACA
>Ga0307986_10003583_pt1 | contig 10742 bp, 6 predicted proteins | sample EllFjometageno82_FD_203170 | JGI IMG/M metagenome (GOLD analysis project Ga0307986, IMG submission 203170) | Marine microbial communities from Ellis Fjord, Antarctic Ocean - #82 | ecosystem: Environmental > Aquatic > Marine > Unclassified | place: Southern Ocean | collected 2014-10-09
TTTCAGGTTCTTTATTAGATAAAGATTTTTTAAAACCACAGGCATTTCATAAAAAGCCAACCGCAAGAATAGGCGGACTTGCAATTATTTTTTTATTTATTTTGTTCGTAACATTTTATTTTTTTATATCTGAAATATTTTTAAAAGATTACCTCACGATAACTTTGTCACTATTTTTTCTAGGTTTTTTAGATGACCTAAAAATAAAAATCAATCCTAATATACGCTTATTTCTAATGTTAATAATTTTACTAGTTTGTGTTAATATTTTCTCAATTCAGATAAGCAGATCTGGGTTAGAATTTTTAGATTATTTTTTAGAAAATAAAATTTTTCAATTTTGTTTTGTTGTACTATGTTTTTTATTCGTAATAAATGGAGCTAATTTAGTCGATGGATTTAATGGCCTTTTAGCTATTCACTTTTTGTTAATTAACTCAATATTTTTGATAATCAATTTAACCAGTCAAAATGAAATTATGACTATAGTTTTATCTTCTCAGATAATTATTGTTTTTTCTTTTTTACTTTTCAACTTTCCAAAAGCTAAAATATTTTTAGGGGATAGTGGCTCGTATATATTGGGAGCATTAATAGCTTTAAATACTCTTAAAACTTATGAATTAAACACATCACTTTCACCCTTTTTTTTTGCAGGTGTATTGGTTTATCTTTTTTATGAAGTGTTTTTTTCTTTTATAAGAAAAGTGATTTTAAAAATTTCTCCACTTCAACCCGACAATAAACACTTACATATGTTGGTTTACAACTGGCTTTTAAGTCTAAAAAAAATAAAAAGTCCTAATCACTTAACTTCTTTATTAATTAATTTGACCTATTTATTATTTCAAGTTCCCTTATTTTATTTTCAAAACAACGGATTAGTTTCAAGATATTGGTTTTTCTTATTAATTGGCCTTTATACGGTTATATATTTGAGACTTTACAGTTTCTCTAAAAAGTAAATTAATATATAAGCAGGTCACTTAAAATTTTGGGCAAGTGGCGGAATTGGTATACGCGCTAGTCTTAGGAACTAGTACCGCAAGGTTTAAGAGTTCGAGTCTCTTCTTGCCCACCAGGAAATAAAAATGAAAATAGAAGTACAAGATAAAAAAGGACTAACAACAATATTATCAATAATTGTAGATAAAAAAACAATTCAAGAAAAACTTGATAAAAAGTTGTTAGAACTACAATCTGAGGTTAGTTTAAAAGGCTTTAGACCAGGCAAAGTTCCACCTGCTGTTATCAAAAGTCAGTTTGGTAAAGCCATTTACGGGGAAGTTATTGACAAGATACTACAAGAAACTTCTAACAAAGCTTTAGTAGAAAAAAAAATTAAAGCGGCAGGACAACCAAAAATTGATTTAAAAACTTTTGGTGAAGGAAAAGACCTTAGCTATACCTTAGAAGTTGACTCTGTGCCCGATTTAAATCTTGCTAACTTTGATAAATATAAAGCAAATGAGTATTTAGTTAAAATTGAAGGTAAATTAGTTGATGAAAAAATTAATGAGATTGCAAAAAATAATAAAACATTTTCTGATAAAAAAGACAAAACAATAAAAGGAGATTTAGTAATATTTGATTACAAAGCTACGGTAAACGGTGAAAAGTTTGAAGGAAGCGAGAGTAAAAACACAAGACTAGTTATAGGCGAGGATCTTTTTCTCAAAGGTTTTGATGAGAAATTAATTGGAGTAAACAAAGATGACAAAAAAATAATAGAAGTGAATTTACCAGAGAATTACCCAAATAAAAATCTTGCAAATAAAAAAGCAAAATTTGAATGTACGATAACAAATATACAGACAGCAAATGAAACTAAAATAGATGACACCTTTGCAAAAAATATGGGAGCAAAAGATCTGAATGACCTTAGGTCTTTGATAGAAAAGCAAATAGTAGTCCAGTATAAACAGTCGCTAGACTCAATTACAAAAAAAGAAATTTTAGATCAGATAGAAAAACTTCATAAAACTGAACTCCCTAAAAATCTTGTTGAACAAGAAATCCATACAATGACACACAATCTTAAGAAAGAAGATGCAGAAAAACATAAAGTGAAAAACTTAAAGATAGCTGAATCTAGAATTAAATTAGGCTTACTTTTGAACGAGTATGGAGAAAAAAATAATCTAAAAGTATCTGATGACGACGTAAAAGCTGAAATTCAAAAGCAAATAAAAGGTATGCCTGGGCAAGAAAAAATGGTGATTGATTACTATCAAAAAAACCCTTCAGCTTCTCAAGCGTTAAAAGGTGCCTTATATGAAGATAAAATTTTATCTTTTTTTAAATCTAAAATAAAACTAACAAAAAAAGATATTTCAATTAAAGATGCAGAAAAAATAATTTCTGACTTTAGTAAATCTTCACAGAATTTATCAAATAACAGCCATGACCATGATCACTCACATCAAGATAAACCAGAAGTTAAAAAAGAAAAAAAAGTCAGTAAAACTTCATCTAAAGAAAAAAAAGTTAGTAAAAAGTAGCCTTAAGTTATATAAATTCAAACATGAGTCGTATTGAAGAGCAAATGAACAATTTAATTCCAATGGTTGTTGAACAAACAAGCAAGGGTGAAAGATCTTATGATATTTATTCTAGGCTTTTAAAAGAAAGAATAGTTTTTCTCGTTGGTCCAGTAAATGACAACGTTGCATCCTTAGTAACCGCTCAATTGTTGTTTCTTGAATCTGAGGACCCTAAAAAAGAAATTTATTTTTATATTAATAGTCCTGGCGGCCTAGTAACAGCTGGTTTGGGAATCTATGATACTATGCAATATATTAATTCTCCAGTGTCTACGCTATGCATCGGCCAAGCTTCATCCATGGGATCTTTTCTTTTAGCTGCCGGGGAAAAAGGTAAGAGATTTTCACTGCCAAACTCGAGAATTATGGTTCATCAGCCCTCAGCAGGTTTTCAGGGTCAGGCCACAGATATTCAGATTCATGCTAAAGAAATTTTAACCTTAAAAGAAAGGTTAAATAAAATATACGCAAAACACACAGGCAAGTCATTAGAAGAAATAGCGCCAGCACTAGAAAGAGATAATTTTATGACCGCTGATGAGGCAAAAAAATTCGGGCTAATAGACTCTGTGGTAGAAAAAAGAAAATAGTACACAATATCTAGTTTTTCACACAACTTGTACTTGCTATCAAGATTCTCCTAATTTACAAATATGATATTGATTCGATATGACTGAAAAAAATAATAAAAATATACTCTATTGTTCTTTTTGTGGAAAAAGCCAGCATGAAGTCAGAAAATTAATTGCAGGTCCAACAGTTTTTATCTGTGACGAGTGTGTTGAGCTTTGCATGGACATTATTAAAGAAGAAAATAAAAGTTCTTTAACAAAACATCAGGACGGCGTACCTTCACCTAAAGAAATTTGCACTGTTTTAGATGATTATGTAATCGGTCAACCATTTGCAAAAGAAGTTTTGTCTGTTGCTGTTCACAATCATTATAAAAGATTAAATCATGTAAATAAAAACAATAAAGAAGTTGAACTTTCTAAATCAAATATATTACTAGTTGGCCCAACTGGTTGTGGCAAAACATTATTAGCTCAAACTTTAGCAAGAATTTTAGATGTACCATTTACAATGGCTGACGCTACAACATTAACCGAAGCTGGATATGTCGGTGAAGATGTTGAAAATATAATATTAAAATTATTACAGGCAGCTGATTATAATGTTGAAAAAGCACAAAGAGGAATAGTTTATATAGACGAAGTGGATAAAATTAGTAGAAAATCTGAAAATCCATCTATTACTAGAGATGTTTCCGGTGAAGGTGTGCAACAAGCTCTTTTAAAAATTATGGAAGGAACAGTTGCTAGTGTTCCTCCACAAGGCGGAAGGAAACACCCGCAGCAAGAATTTTTACAAGTTGACACAACTAATATACTATTTATTTGCGGAGGTGCCTTTGCAGGTCTCGATAAAATAATTGGAATGAGAGGAAAAGGAACCTCAATAGGTTTTGGTGCTACAGTTAATAGTAAAGAGGAAAAAAAACTATCTGAAACATTAAAAAATTTAGAACCAGAAGATCTTATTAAATATGGTTTAATTCCAGAATTTATAGGAAGAATGCCAATTATAGCAACATTGAATGATTTAGATGAAAAATCTTTAATAAAAATTTTAAAAGAACCTAAAAATTCTCTAACAAAACAATACCAAAAGTTATTTGAATTTGAAAATGTTGAGCTAGAATTTAAAGATGAAGCGTTGAACGAGATAGCAAAGAAAGCTATAAACAAAAAAACAGGTGCTAGAGGACTTAGGTCAATTTTAGAAAGTATTCTATTAAAAACTATGTTTGAGCTCCCTGAACTTGAAAATGTTCTTAAAGTAACAGTTGATAAATCAGCTGTAGCAGGAGATACCGATCCAATTGTCACATACGGTAAAAAACAATCAACATCTGTTGCTTAATTTTTAAATTACATCCTTGATATTAATAGATTAAGTACCATATAAATATTATATGGAAACAATAAACTCAAAACCATTACTGCCATTAAGAGATATCGTTGTATTCCCATCAATGGTAGTTCCACTTTTCGTGGGAAGAGAAAAATCAATTAAAGCTCTTCAAGAAGTTATGAAGACGGACAAATCAATAGTATTAGTCTCTCAAAAAAACCCAGAAGTTGACGAACCTGCAAGTAAAGATATTTATAGCTATGGATGCTTAAGTAAAGTTTTACAATTACTTAAACTACCCGATGGCACAGTTAAAGTATTAGTGGAAGGGGAAAAAAGAGTCAAAATTCAAGAAATAAAAAAAAATTTAAACTTTCTTAGCTGTAGTATAGAAATTATTGAAGACACAAATAAAAGCAAAGAGTCAGACCTTTACGGCTTAAGTTTAGTAAAGAAATTCGAAAGACTACTTGTTCTTAGCAAAAGAGATTTAGCAGACTCAATTAACAATATTAAAAAACTTAAAGACCCAAGCCAAATAGCGGATAATATAGCTTCAAATTTAAATCTACAAATTGATGAAAAACAAGAAATTTTAGAAATAACAGATTTAAGAAAAAAATTAGAAAAAATTAATAAATTAGTTGAAAAAGAAACGAGCGTTATTTCAGTTGAAAAAAAAATTAGAGGTAGAGTTAAAAATCAAATGGAAAAAACACAAAGAGAATATTATTTAAACGAACAGCTTAAAGCTATCCAGAAAGAACTTGGAGAAATAGATGAAGGAAAAGATGAAATTGCCGGTTTAAACAAAGCAATTTTAAAAGCTAAAATGCCAAAATTGGCTTTAGATAAATGTATGGGAGAGTTGAAGAAATTAAAATCAATGAGCCCAATGTCAGCCGAAGCAACTGTTGTTAGAAACTACTTAGATTGGATGACAGAATTACCCTGGTCAAACAAAAGTAAAATCAACAATGATCTTAAAAATGCCCAAAGCATATTAGACGAAGATCATTTTGGACTAGATAAAGTAAAAGAAAGAATTATAGAATTTTTAGCAGTTCAAAAAAGAATTCAAAAATTAAGGGGACCCATTTTATGTTTAGTAGGCCCGCCGGGTGTAGGTAAAACTTCATTAGGAAAATCGATTGCAAAAGCGACAGGCCGAAAATTTATTAGAATATCACTTGGAGGCATAAGAGATGAAGCTGAAATAAGAGGACACAGAAGAACTTACATTGGTTCTTTACCAGGAAAAATTATTCAAATGATGAAAAAAGCTGGAACAAACAATCCTTTATTTTTGTTGGATGAGATAGACAAAGTAGGAAACGACTATAGAGGTGACCCATCTTCTGCTTTATTAGAGGCGCTTGATCCGGAACAAAATAAAGAGTTCAACGATCATTATTTAGAAGTGGATTACGATCTATCTAATGTAATGTTTGTTACAACTGCAAATACTTTAAATATTTTGCCGCCTCTTTTAGATCGTATGGAGGTTATTAGAATACCTGGATACACAGAAGATGAAAAAGTTAACATTTCTCAGAAGTACTTAATACCTAAACAAAGTGAAAATAATGGACTTAAGTCCGATGAGTGGAAAATAAATGAATCTGTAAATAGAAAGATTATAACGAATTATACCAGAGAATCTGGCGTTAGAAACCTTGAAAGAGAAATTTCAAAAATTGCTAGAAAAATAGTAAAAAAAATTGATGGAAAAGAAAGTGTTAACAACCCTATTAAAGACTCAGACTTACCAGACTACCTTGGAATAGAAAAATTTAATTATGATGAAATGGAAGAACAAAATAGAATAGGTGTGGTAACTGGATTAGCATGGACAGAGGTCGGTGGAGAAATATTAAAAATAGAAACAGTTGTAATGCCCGGAAAAGGTAAAATGGAGATCACAGGAAAACTAGGTGATGTAATGCAAGAATCCGTTAAAGCTGCTAAATCATACATTCGATCTAAATCTTTAGAATATGGAATTATACCACCAATTTTTGACAAAAAAGATTTTCACGTTCATGTTCCTGAAGGTGCAACTCCGAAAGATGGTCCTTCTGCTGGCGTAGGTATGATTACTTCAATTGTTTCAGCGATCACTGAAATTCCAGTTGATAAAAATATAGCAATGACTGGAGAAATTACTCTTAGAGGTATCGTTCTTCCTATTGGAGGCTTAAAAGAAAAACTACTTGCTGCTCATAGAGCAGGCATTAAAAAAGTTTTAATACCTTTTGAAAACAAAAAAGATTTAGCAGAAATACCAGACGTTATAAAAAAAAATATCGAGATTATACCAGTCAAAAATGTTGATGAAGTTTTAAATCACGCTCTTACAAAAAAACTTAAAAGAGTTGAATGGGCTGACGTAGAAAAAGTTTCTAAAAAAGTTGATCAAACATTAGCTGGAAGTACTCACTAAAAATTAATTTTATTAATCGATCCAATTTTTGTAATTGTTAATATCTAAGCTTATATGCTCAGGTAATTCTGATAGCAGAATTTTTTTTAATTTACTTTTCCCAGACCATTTGTAGCCTTTTTGATCAATATTATGATCATACATTACTTTTTTTTCTAAAATTAGTTTTCTCAGGTCCTTAGTTTTCAAACCACTTTCTTCAAACTCATGATGGTGAGCAAAATTTAAAAATTTATACTCAAGATCTTCAGGTGTTCTGATGCATGTAAAATGCCAACCACCGTCAAGAACAAAAAAAATATCGTTAAACTTTTTTTTATTAAAAAATAAATCAATTCTAAATTTTGAATACTTTTTTGATTTTATATTTCTTAGCCACTGAGGAGATACTAAATTTTTTTTTTTACAAGCTTTAGAGCCAAACCAATTAAAATCAGGATAACATAAGTTAAACTTATAATAAAACATTCTTTGTCTAAATTGTATTATTTTATTTTTTATTTTATTAAAATTTATATTTTTTAATTGTGGTATTTCATCTAAATCACTAACAATTATAATATCATCTTCTAATGCCCCAGTAATACCATCTACCAGCTTATCTCTTTGATAATTGTCTCTAGCATAACCGTTTAAAACTAGTTTCTGATTTTTTCTTTCTAAGTTATCGTTATCGTTAATCATTAAAATGTTAGGTGGTTGTTGATCAACTATTATGTATTCTATCTTATTCTTAAATTTACTAAACTTATTGATATCAAATTTAAGTTTTTTCTTCGAACCATTATGAGAGTAAGTGGCTTCCGTGATTACGAACTTGTGAACATACTCATTTAAAGTGTTTAATCTTAAGTCCAAAAGAAGGTCTTCATCAAAATACATAAAACAGTCATAAATTTTCATATTCTTTGAATTATTACATAAAATCTTATATGTAAATTCATATTTACTGATGAAAAAAAAAATTATAATAACTGGCGGCTTAGGTTACATCGGCACAGAGTTATGCAAACTATATTCAGGTGTTAGCTGGAATAATTCAATAATAGTAATAGATAATAGGTTTTTATCTGAAAGAGTTAATCAGATTAGAAATTGGAACATGACTTTTGTGCAAGGAGATATTCTTGATAAAGATTTAATAAACAAACATTGCAAAGACGCAGATGTAGTTCATCACCTTGCTGGTATTACAGATGTTCCAAGAACTATAAGTGAGAGTAATGATGATAAGGATAATCAGATAAAAACAGTTGCTGAAGAAGGAACTCAAAATATACTAGATGCAATAAGTGACAAGTGTAAAATAATTTTCCCATCTACGCATGTGGTTTATGAAGGTATTGAAAAAATTAAAAATGAAATTGATGAAGACGAAGAAGTAAAACCAATTCTTGCTTATTCAAAATCAAAAGCTTTAAATGAAAAACAATTAAAAAATTCAGGAAAAAATTATATTATTTTAAGATTAGGTTCAGTTTATGGATATTCAACTGATTCTGCTCGTATGGATATCATGCCAAATCTTTTCTCTAGAATAGCATCTCAAGATGGAACCATTAAACTTTTTGCTGGAGGTAGACAGGTGAAAAGTCTTGTGCCCTTAATAGATGTTGCTAGATGCTTTAAAGAAATGGAAGAAAATAAAAGTTTGTCATCAGAAGTGTTCAATTTAACTAAAGATACCGTTACAGTAAAAGATGTTGCTGAATTATGTAAAAAACATAATTCAAAAATAGTCTTAAAAGAAACCAATGATGAGGTACCTAATCTTGGATTCTCTCTTTCTAATAAAAAAATCTTAAAAACAGGATTTAAATTTTTGTATAATCTTGATCAAAGCTTACATGAGATGATCTCCAAATGGTCTACACAAAATCTAATTAAAGACTTAGAGCATGTTAGAGATGGCGATAATGAATTTGTTGATTCAAGAGGAAAAATTAGCAATCATGAACTTACAGAACCAATTAATTTGATAGGTTTAATAGATTCTAAAAAAGGGACAATTAGAGCAAATCATTATCACCCACAGCAAGAACAAAAATGTTTATTTACAAAAGGTCAAATAATTGAAGTGTTCCAAGATATACTTAATCCTAACTCACCTAAAATCACCCAAGTAGTCAATGAAGGACAACTTTCTATTATTAAACCTAATGTGGCACACACAATGGTTTTTACAAAAAATACAACTTTTTTAAACTTAGTAAGAGGCGAACGTGAGCACGATAACTATGGCATCACTCACACAATTCCATATGTTTTTGTAGACGAAAAAGAAAGAGACATGCTGATGGACAGCTATAAATTTGAATGCAGGTCTTGTGAAAATATTAATTTAAAAAGAGTAGTTTCTTTAGGCTACCAACCATTAGCAAACAACCTATTAGAAAAAAAAGAAGAAAATTGTGAATTATATCCGTTAGAAGTTAACTATTGCCCAAAATGTTATAATTGCCAGCTATCAGTGGCTGTGGATCCAAAAAAAATGTTTTCTAATTACCTATATACTTCATCTACATCTTCTTCGTTTAGAAACCACTTTATAGAAGCCGCTAAAACTTATGTTAAAGAGTTAAAATTAAATCCCAAAAAGTCGTACATAATTGACATCGGTAGCAATGATGGTGTTGCGCTGAAACCATTCAAAGAGTTGGGTTATAATAAAATTTTAGGTGTCGAGCCCGCTAAAAACATAGCAAAATTAGCAAATAAAAATAAGATTAAAACTTTTAATGGGTTTTTAGAAAAGAAAAATCTAAAAAAAATAAAAAATAATGCAGACTTAATTCTAGCTTCAAATGTATTTGCCCACTCAGATAAGCTTAAAGAAATGGCTGAATGCATGTTAACATTGCTAAGTAAGAATGGAACAATAATAATAGAAGTTCAGTACCTATTAAACACATTACAAGATTTAACTTTTGATAATATTTATCATGAACATTATAATTACTGGTCCTTAACTTCTTTAGTTAACTTTTTTAAACAATTTGAGTCTACCATCTACAAAGCTGAAAAAATTGATACGCATGGTGGATCAATAAGAATATATATTAAAAAAAATAAAAGGATAAAAATTGAAACTAGTGTTAAAAAACTTCTTAAAGAAGAAGAAATTTTTGGAATAAAAAATTTTAAAACTTATCAAGAATTCGGTAAAAAAATTAATAAGCTTAAAGAGAATGTTGTTAAAAATATCAACAAATTAAAAAAAACAAATAAAAAAATCATTGGTTTTGGTGCTCCTGCGAAAGCAACTACGGCACTTAATTTTTTTGGAATTTCAGATCAAATAAATTTTATTGTAGAGGATAATAAATTAAAACATAATAAATTCATACCTGGTGTAAAAATAGAAATTAAAGATAAAAAAAGCATTAAAGAAAAAAATCCTCTAATATTAGTTTTAGCTTGGAACTTTTATGAAGACATTAAAAAAAATAATTTAAATATAAGCAATAATTTTATTAACATTAAAGACTTAGAAAATTAACTTAATATCTAAGTTAATTTATTAGTTCGTTTAAAAATGTTTTAATAATAATAATACTTTCATATAGATAACCTATATATATTTCTGAAGAAGGAAAATTCAGAATAATTATTTCTTTTGTTAAATTTAAGACACCAAATAATGTAACAAAAAAAATAAGCAAAATAATCACATAACTATAAAACCCAAAAAATTCTCCCTTTTTTTTAATGCGGGACATTTTTTTATTTAGTTGATTTTTGGCTTCTTTAATAATCAAGCCATGTTTTTTTTGTAAATATTCTGGACTATATAGATTTAATTTTGGCTTAATTTTTTTACTACTAGTCTTTTCTTTGGTAAT
>Ga0307986_10003584_pt1 | contig 10740 bp, 20 predicted proteins | sample EllFjometageno82_FD_203170 | JGI IMG/M metagenome (GOLD analysis project Ga0307986, IMG submission 203170) | Marine microbial communities from Ellis Fjord, Antarctic Ocean - #82 | ecosystem: Environmental > Aquatic > Marine > Unclassified | place: Southern Ocean | collected 2014-10-09
TACGAAATAGATCCACACTATACTTAAATAAGCTAACCAAAGGTTCAGGTCCACTAGCTCTACCCCCAAATGTTTTCAATGGCGCACCCGCTGGGCGCACCCTAGTTATATCCCACCGTGGAACCTTACCAGCCCACAGGAGACTCAGTAGCTCACGGAAGGACGATGCCCATCCGATCTTGCTGTCACTCACAACTATCGTGGTCGATGTCTCGTGCATCTCTTCCGATACCGCCGGTAACTTGGCGACCTCACCACGCTCACAACTGAAACCAACACCGGTGCCACACATCAGGATGTACATGAGTTCATCGAATGCCCTGACTCGGTTCATCGCTAGGTAACTACAGTTGAAACCAGCCACGTTGTCACGCTCCAGTGCCTCACCAGCGCACATCAGTGAACGCATGGATGGCATTACCTTTAGGTCTTTGATGGCCCCATGTAGCTCCTTGTAGACCGCATCCGTGAGGACGTCGGTGTACTTTGTCTGAAAGTAATCCATGTATCTACTGACCGTCTCACTCCAGTTCTCTCGTCTGTTATCGTCAGGTAGCCAACGGGCATACCTGGATAGTGCTATGAAGTTCTGATATTCGTTCATACTAAGTCCTCACTCTTGACGAACACGCCGTCGATTAGTTGTCCATCTCTCTTTGTTATCTTTGCCACCGCATCGGCTAGGCACCTAGTTACATCCAGTCCCCACATCTGTGCCTGTACGATCGTCGTCACCAGTACATCCCCAAGCTCATCAGATACCAATACCTTCTCCTTCTTGTTGATCGCATGTTTCAACTCGTAGACCTCTTCAACCATCTTGCCATGCTGACGTAGTGCGGTAGATCCACTCAAGATCCCCTTGTCTAATGCCCACGATATGACCTTGGCTGCCTCTTGTTCAAAGGTACTCACTTGCCCAACTCCTGTGCAATCAATCTTTCGGTAAACCACTTCATCTTTTGCAAGTCATACATGACATCGGTGGAGTCCTTGAGTCCCAGTCGGTAGCACGCCTTGAAGATGTTACCCAATGCGAAGGACATCTCACGATACTCAATCAAGTCCTGTAACTCCTCGGCATCCGCCGGTATACCATACTGCTCCGGCGTTGAACCACCGCTAACGGGGGTGTTCCAAGGACTATCGGCTGGACTCCAGACATCTTGATGATCCCTCACTAGCCTATCTATCGTATTCATATGGCATTCCTCGGAACGTAGTTGTCAACCCATTCCTCATGATCATCCTTCCTTTTGGGGTTCATGGCCTTACCTCTATATTCGATGGCGCAGTCAGCCAAGGCCAGTTCAAGGTCTGTTGTCTCAATGACGTACCCAAACTTCGGCAACTGTCGTGCGAATACTTGCATGAGTTCAAGCCACGTTAGGCTCTCGTCATCGATATCAACGTGTAGATCAAACGGGGGGTACTCTGGTAACCCGTCCAGTTCTGGCTGTGTGAATGTTAAGTGAATCATAGCTTATCTCCAAATCGTATTAACAATAGTTTCATCTGTTCCTCATCCGTACCTTCCATCTTGATCTTCCCCTTGCACCCATCGAAGGACCAGTTGATCCCCTTCTCGTTGGGCCAGTATGAGCCTGATCCTAGTATCGCGAGTGCCTCGGCATAGCGCAGACAACTCTTGGAACTAAAGACGGCTAGGATGGTACGCTTCTTAATGTTCTCAATCTCTTTCTTGATGTTCTTACTGCTGGATGCATAGTCTTCCCAGTCGTTCAGTTTCCAATCCTTACCGGCCTTACGCCAGAATTGTTTACGACCAATGTAGAAACCACCATCCTTCATGTCTATCTGATAGATGAAACCTAAGTGATCATCCATGTTCTTCCGAAAGTTAAATCCAGTCTTGTTGATCCAATCAGGTAGGTTAAACTTCTTCATGTTCACTCCGGATGTCAAATAGATCATCGAACTTATCGGCATTATCAATCAGTCTATCTTCAAATGAATCCATCAAGTCTTCCATCGTTAATTCCAGGATCTCAATGAAGGTTTCCGGATCACAACAGTACGCCAGTCGTTCCTTAAAGTCTGTAATGTGCATTAGAACTCGTCTCCTTCTCGTTGTCTCGGTGGTTCATACACCCGTGGCTCACGCATTACCTTGGTTAGGTACTTAGGACCAGTCGAGTACACGAAGGTTCTAAGGTTGGGGTAACAGTGCGCCTTGAACTTACAGTATGAACAGTTGATTGATAGCTTACGATTACCACTCTTACCATCGGGTACATCCTCAAAGCATCTCTCCGGTGCGTCTCCCGATGCCACCACCGTCTTCAGATGTTTGATCCTGTCAACGATGCTAGGTGCTTCGGGTAAATCATCAAGGTTATACTGTAGGGTCGTGAGATGTCCGTGTTGCTTGTCCATTGCCAGCCAACCTACGGTTTCCTCACCTAGCCCATGTGCATATCCCTTGATCTGATCGATGTAACCGAAGGGATCATCATACTTTAGTGTACCTTCCTTGAACTTCTTGAAGCCGTAGGTTGATGCACTCTTGATGTCGAATAACTTACCATCGATGAAGCAATCGATGTGACCCTTGACGCCCTCGATCTCCACCTCGGCCTGTTCCTGCGTGACCTCATGTCCCGAAGTCCTGATGAGGAATACCAGCATCTCTTCAATCAGGTGTCCATACATGAACTTGATCAATGTTGGTGCCGTCAGTTCTTCCCCTTCCAATCGTTGTGCCTCATTCCAGAGGTATCTATCTCCCTTACCAATGTTACTCATCCGTAACCGTGGGTTCTGCTCTCGCTTCTCGGTGAAGATGTTACCAATCAAGGTCTTCACGTTCTCACCGAAGCGGTCTACCTCTTTCGCTAGGTCAACCTCAGAAGGGATCTCCTTGTCCTTCATTAGGTTGTAGATGTCTGTTACCAATGTATCGATGTTCTTCATATAGTTTATCCTTTGGTTATACCTTTAGTATATCATACTTTAGGGTAAGTTACAAGCGTTAATGTGTCTCAGCCCAGTTATTACCCACCTTGTACTCACCCGCCAGTGGACAACGGAAGCCTAGCTCAACGCCAGCTTGTGCCATGCACTCCGTGGCTAGTTTACCGAAGTCGTGGGCTTGGTCCGCGCGTACCTCAACCTGGATCTCATCGTGTATGTTACCCACGAACTTGTAGTCCAAGTCAGTCGCCTGTTGATCAAGTAATACCAATGCCTTCTTCATGACTATCGCTCCGGCGGATTGTAGTAGGCTATTCAAGGCCGCGTGTGGGGATCGTATGTAAATCCTACGACCATCAATGCCCTTGAGGTAACCCTTCTTACACGCCTTGTCAACTCGTTCTCTCAGTTCAGCCAGTGCTGGTGTATTCTTTAGAAACTGCTTCTTTAGTTTACGACCCACCATCTTTCCCTTGCCCACGATGGACCCTATCTTCTCATCACCGGCACCATACAGGTAGGCATAGATGAATGTCTTGGCCTGATCACGCGTTTTCAGTCCGGCTGCGTGCATGTTTGCGGTATGTATATCACCACTCAGTACCTCATTGGTGTAGTCCTCATCCATCATGTAGTGTGCCAACATACGCAACTCAAGACCTGATGCATCCATACCCACCAGCTTATATCCCTTAGCTACGGTCCAACAGCTACGACATTCGTGTCCATAATCGATGCCCGTTGCCGGTACGTTGGCACAATTGGGACTGCTGTGCGTCATGCGATTCGTGACCGCACCAAGTGGGTTCACATACCCATGTACTCTCCCGTCCTCGGCTACCACGTTAACCCACGATAGTATCTGAGCAGTTCTCTTTTGTACCAATAGGTATTCACAGATCAAGGCCGCTTCCGGTATTCCCTTAAGATCCTTAAGGACAATCTCATCCACCATTGGCTTGCCGGTGGGTGTAAACTTCTGGGGAACCCATCCGAAGTGCGCGAGGTGCTTGGCAATCTGTGGTCTTGAACCTAGGTTAAACTCAGGGTAATCAACACGACTGAACTTACCCTCGACCATACTGAGGGCATCACCTAGGAACTTGAGGCCAACAACTGACATGCTGCCATCCTTGTTAATCTTAGGTGTGATCTCCTTGATGAAGGTAGGTAGCGGTACGAATACCTTGAGTACCTCATCGATCAGATCGTTTTGTCGTTCCCTCAGTTCTGCCAGTAGGTTCTCAGCCAGTCGTACATCTAAGACCCACCCATTCCTCGTTTGTTTAGATATAATAGCCTGTACTTGATACTCCAGTTCAAGACTCTCGCTGCCAAAGGATTGCAACTCGGCAACCATCTGAGAATAAAGAAGCCTAGTAACTCTAGTGTCTTGTATACAGTAAGATACCATCTCTGGCGTAAGTTTAGTCCAATCATTGTAGTCTCCTTTGGGGAATCCTAATCGTTTTCCCCATGCTTTGAGTGAGTGACCGTCCTCTCTGGACGGGTTAGCTATGCGTGACATTACAAGGGTGTCTTCAATCTTGACACCACTAAAGTCAATGTCCAACAGTCGTTCCAACACGGGTTGATCATATCCAATCATGTTGTGTCCAATGATTACGTCACATGCATTGACAATCCATTGAATCATATTGTGATCGGGCATCTCCTGAGCAACGTACTCTCCGGTATCAACGTCCGTGAAGACGGCACACCAGACAACCGTTGGGTCAAGCCCGTCAGTCTCAATGTCCAGTACCATTCGTTTCATCCCTAGAATTCCTCCGAACTATTCTCGGCCTCGTACTGCTCCGGTGGTTTACCCTTCTCCAGTCGTCCGGTGTAGTGATCGTAGTGCAACCAACCAGCCAGGCCAGTCATGCCCGTTCGTCTACACTTGACCACTTGGACCATCGTGCTATTCTTCGCGTACTCATCCTCAGCCATCTTGTCGCGTGATAGCAGTATGGTATTGAATGCGATCTGATTGATGCTTCCTGACCCCTTCAGATCATACTCAGATACATTGTGGGGACTGTTCATCGAGGGCTTCTTCATGTGACTAACCACGATGATTGATACCCCCGTCTCCTTTGCTAACTTGAGTAGTCTATCCATGAAGTCATCGATTACCTCATTGTTGTTGGCAACCACGGCGGCCTGTAGTGGGTCAATGATTAACACCTGTACACCATTGCCCTTGACCATCGAACGTAACTTGAGGAACAACTCATCCGCACCAATCGCACCTCGGTGGTCCAATAGGAATATCCTACCGTCCGTGATGATGTCAGTCTTTAGGGCATCGTAGTCAATGTTGTCTCGGTTCTCCAGTGCTAGGTTATTCTCGGTGTGTATCGTCAGTAGATTCTCGACGGCCTCACCACTGTCGGCCTCAAGGAAGGCACACCCAATGCGAATATCCGTATTCTTCCAGAACTCATAGGTTATCTCGTTAACCATGGTGGTCTTACCAACGCTGGTCAATGCACCCAGCACCGTGATCTCACCACCAGCGATACCCCCGTTAAGCATGGTGTTCAACATCCCGAATGCCGGTGGAAATGCTATGATCTCCTGCTTACCACGGGCAATGAAGTTCTCCCATGCATCAGCCAATGTTATGACACCCGTCATTACGAAGGGGCTTGCGTTCCACCACTGGCTACTAAAGTCCTTCAACTTGTTTGCAACTAGATACTCGGACGCATCCTTGTAATCCTCAAGCTTAACTATGCGTGCCTTGTTGGGTGATAGAACCTCGGCACATTCCCTAGCTGCCTTACGTCCGGCCTCATCCATGTCAAAGCATAGGACCACATTCTCGAAGCCCTCAAGGTACTCAAGGGATGCCTGTACCGAAGCCTTAGCACCGTTCGCACCATTGCTGACACTGACCACGGGCCAGCGACTACCGAGCATCTCATAGGCACTCAGGGCGTCAAGCTCCCCTTCAACTAGGGTGATGTACTTACCTTCTGGTTTGAATAGGTGTTGACCAAAGAGGCCGGCACCCCTGATGCTACCCGTCGAGTAGAATGCCTTGTCCGCGACCGATCGTGTCTTGACCGCGACCAAATCCCCATCGTTGTTGAAGTAGGGATAGTGGTGCTTCGTTATGTCACTAGTACCAGAGGCGCACTCGGTGGTCACCCCATACTTCTTACATGTCTCTAGTGATATCCTTCGATCCCGAATGCCGGTGACCGTACCCGTTAGTTCTGCTCTCTTTGTTACCTTTGGATCTTCTAATGCCATCTTTACTTCTCCTGTCCCATGTTCATATGCACCACACCCGTGGCAGTACCCATGTCCGTCATCATATCGTGATAGGTTATCCTTGCTACCACACGTGTCGCAAGGCTCATGCCTCACAAAGTTACTGTTACTTTCCTGTCTCATAGGTTGGCGATTGCCTCAAGTGTTTCAACGGCCTGACCGAGCGTGAGGTAACCAAAGACATCATCCGTTAGGGGTGTCGTGAAGTCAATCTCACCACGCTTGTTGATCACCGCGATCTCGTAGGGGAATCCTTCCTTGCAGTATGCCTCTGGTTCGTCCTTAACCACCGATGCCCCATACATGTTGTCGAACCAGAATACCGCGTGGTTCGTCTTTAGTTGTTCCAATTGTTCTCTCATATCTTACTCCAGTTGTGGACGTCCGTGTCCGTTGGTTTACATGGCTACCTACCTAGAACTCATCGTCGGCCTCATCCGAGCCAGCCCCTTCATTCAGTTGAAACACGCGCACCGCTTCCATGAGGGCCGGCACACCATGCGGTGGATAGTCTACCCCAGGAATCCACTTGATGCGGATCTTAGCACCGTAGGTCAACAGGGCGGGATCAATCGGTTTGATGTTATCATCCGGACCCATCTTGACCTTACCGGCAAGCGAGAACTGAGTCCTAAACTCACGTTGTAGGGTATCCTTGTAGGGCTTCACGAGAATCCCATGCTTCGCGAGGAGATCCTCTTCACCTTCGTCGAGGGTCAACGTGATGTCCCATGTCTTCGACTCCTGACCCATGTAGACATCCTTCTTGATGATGTTTACGAACACTGCTGTGCCATTCGTGTAATATGGGGGTCCATCTTTCTTTGCTACTGTACTCATATTATGTTTCCTATTGTTGTGAACTTACATTATACCACGGTTTAACTCTAACTACAACTCCTTAATAGAGTGATTCAAATGCCATGCTTTGTGCGACGTCTCCCATGTCAGCCAGGTCATCCTCACTTATTGGTGAACCATCCATGTACTCACCATACGACAGGTAAGAATCGACATAATCAGGATGATCATCTAGGTTTACTCCTTCTACCACAAGACTGCTTTGGTTTATCTCTTTACTCATTGTACTTCTCCGGTTGTTACTACCTAAGTGGTCTTAAGTAGTTCATATTAGTTATTTATCTTGATGTTTCTCTTTCTGTGTTACTTAAGTGTACAGTATATCACACTTTGGGGGTCAATGTCAAGTATATTTTACACTATGGGGTGTTAATCCTACGTCCATGTCCCATTTGTCTGCTTCTTTGTCCTCATATATGGTTGTATTACTGATCGTTAGACAATCATAGCATAGATCAACGAAGGTATTGTCCTCATCCTTACGCGTTGCCTCGGAGTCGTTTAGTTCTGCATCACAAGCCTTGCATCTCATTAGTGTACCCTCTGGTTAGTTTCAATTAGCATGGTCCGATGCAATTCATCTATCGCATTGTCGTCTAGCTCCTGTAGATCATCATAGAACATCAAACCAACCAGGTCTATCATGTCAACTACCAACATCTGGTCCAGTTCACAGTTGACCAGTTCGTTTATCTTACCCTCTCGTTTATCACTCATTGAATAGCCCCTTTGGTTCTGCCCGTATGATCGCGGCTAGTTCAGCGAAGGTTGTGTTGCCCTCATCATTTAGTTTTACTAGGCTCGTGCTGATACGGTTGGGATTGCTGGTTCTATATGGGGGTATCTTAAATGAACCACTCTCGCCCGTCAGCCCCAGCCATTCCTGAACGTCAGGTTGGTCACTGAGATCGGACCCGTCGAGTTCGTCGGTATCCCACTCTCTAGTTACCCTGATGCCGCACTCTTCGGCAACTTCACACGCCACTCCCAGACAGCAGAAGCCCCCGTCCCCTTGTAACCATTCGGTGGTCTGCTCATACTCCCCCGACTCCAATGCTTCCGCCCATAACTTTCGTGCTTCACTTGTATTCATAGCTCTCTCCTATCAATTATCGACTGTGCTTCCCAAAAGATATCCTGTAACTCCGCAGCACTCAGGTTGTCCATGATGCTGTAGCCCTCATCATCTAGTACCCCTATGATCTCGTTCCACGCGTCCTCGCTAGGCTCATCACGACCGCCCCTGAATTCCTTGTGATACCTTAACTCCACATCCAGGTCAATCTCTACCATTGTTTCGTTCCGTTCTACTTCTATTGTATATAACATACGTTTCTCCGGTTAATGTGAGGGTACTATAACATACCCTCGGTTCAATTGCAAGTTACTCTAACCACGCCATCGCGGTGCATATCTCGTCCCAGTCGTGATCGTTGAATTCGTGGGCTTCTAAGGCTTGCCACACGACCGCCCTAGCTTGGTCGGTATTGAACCCCGTTAGTCGCTCGGTTATGAGGTTCTCGGTTGGTGATACCTTGATGTTGATCTCACTTGGTGGTGCTGTGCGTGTTAATGACATGATGTTATCCCTTGTTAGATTCATAGACGGCACGGGCGAATCCACGTGGCGTTGCGCTGCGAATGTTCTTAGTTTTGTCTGATTTGCCACCTAATTTGGCATGTTGGGTTGAATTACCATATGACTCACAAGGCACTGGAAGGGGGTCTGGCTGCACGAACCCATTACCTGACCATATGCTAGTCTTCTTGCTGTACGCATCCCTAGGGGCTATATACGTGGGATACGTGGGATGTTCCGCCTCATCTTCTGGAATATACCCACCGAATTCATAGGGGTGGAAGTAGAATGTGGGCTTGCACCATAGGGTTGCTAAGACTGATACCGGCTGTTCAACCATGTACGGGACGCCCAGTAGTTTTGCGAAGGTTGCCACGTTTTTGGCGTGCGTTGCGGCCTTGCGTTGAAACAAGGGGTCGACCTTCGCTTTCTTTGCGAAGTGAGCCGCCCCTGACACCGCCAGATCGGTGCAGACGGGGAAGCCGAAGACTATCTGTACGTTATGCGCGAGTGATTCATAGATGTTCATCCAATTATAGAGATCATCGTGTAAATCCGCGTGTATCTTGTGAATTGAACCCCCGCCGCCGAAGTGTTCGACGTTGTTCTGTAGTGGCGTGTGTTGAATGTCCAGAATATGGCATTCGTAGCCATTCTCTGCCCATGGTCGCACCATTTCGCCGGTGTAGTCGTATAACGATATAACTATTTTAGGTTGCATTGTACCATTCCTCTTAAAGCCCACCGAAGGGCGCGGTTTAGACGGTGCGCGGTGCGCGTGTGTCTTCGTTGTTGTTTTTTCACGGTTACTATCCCCTAGTCCAGGTCATTACGTTAGCTGATTGAGTAGCGTCAGGGCGAATGCGGAGCATATGATCACATACATGATCGACATTAAGATAATTCTAATCATGATACATCCACCTTTCGTGCTGACTGTAGCACTTCTTTCGCATAAACATCGCCCATGTCATAGCCGCCATGGGTATATGGACTGGATACGGCACACAACCAACGTGCGAACGGTTTGTTATCATCCGCCTGATACTTCTTTAGAACTTTCCATGTCCAATTGTTCGCGGTATATGTTTCGTAGGGGTTATCAATCGTTCTAGTCTTTCCCATTAGATTCTTCATGTTTACTTCTCCTCGGTTGTTAGTTCGTCGTTCTGATAGATGGCGATCTGAGCCATCAAGGGTTCAACCCATGAGGCCGGTATGCGGTCCATCGTTCGTTGTAGATATGCGCGTGCTAGTTCTGGCTCGTGGTCCAACTTGTCAAGATATACCAATGCATATTCTCTTATGTATAACTGTAATCTATCCATCTTATTCTCCTTTCGTTGATAAAGCATATGGCATTAACCCCAGTGATGCGAGGGTTAATACCCTAGGCTCTAATCGAGTTGAGTTACCAATAGGCGACCTCGCGACATAACCTTGATCTCGACCGTGTTACATGCGAGGTTGTCCGCTATGAGTTTGCCCACGATATCTATGATGGGGCGCGTTGGTGTACCCGATACCGTTCGCTTACCATCAACATCGAGGATTAGTGCCAGTGCTTTTCGTGTACCCGTGCGATTCCCCTGTACTTCCCACGGTTCAGCGGTCCACTTAACGCCTTTGGTGAATCCATTGTCTTGTAGCAGTGAGCCTTCAATCCAAAGTCGTGCCTTGTTTCTTCGTGCCGTGCCAATCTTTCGTGTAATCATCTTATCTTCCCCAATGTGCTTTGATGGTGACCCATATTATGGCCTGTAATTGGTACCCCGTCAACCCCCATGCGTGTGCCAGTTGAACCGTTATGGCTTCGACCCTTCGATATTGCTTGGGGGTTATGGTTTCGACGGTCGGCACAATACCATCATAGGCGCGAACGATACAGGCGCGAATCATCCACTTATCTATGGTCACATGGTCTGGTGAATTGAGTCCAACATTCATTGCAAAGGCGTGCGTCTTTGGGCTGGTTGTCTCTATCTTTCGCCACCCCTCAAGAATACTGAAGGCTTTAATCTTATTGGCGTTATAGGTACAGCACTTAACAGATTCAGGTGGTTCGCCCTGTTTCCATGCCA
>Ga0307986_10003588_pt1 | contig 10736 bp, 19 predicted proteins | sample EllFjometageno82_FD_203170 | JGI IMG/M metagenome (GOLD analysis project Ga0307986, IMG submission 203170) | Marine microbial communities from Ellis Fjord, Antarctic Ocean - #82 | ecosystem: Environmental > Aquatic > Marine > Unclassified | place: Southern Ocean | collected 2014-10-09
CAAAAGGAAAACACGTTAATTTTAATCAAGGCGAAAAAATAAAAAAAGGAGAATACTTGCTTGATGGCAGTCCTTTACCACATGATATTTTAAGAATTTTAGGAGTAGAAAAGCTTACTGAATTTTTTGTTACTGAAGTACAGGAAGTTTACAGACTTCAAGGTGTTGTGATTAACGATAAACACATTGAAACTATTGTCAGACAAATGCTTAAAAAAGTTGAAATTAAAGAGCCTGGAGATACTGACTTTTTATTAAATGAAACAGTTGATTTAATTGATATAGTCAAAATCAATGATGATCTTAAGAAAGATGGAAAAAAACCCGCTGTTTATGAAAGAATATTATTAGGTATCACTAAAGCATCGTTGCAAACTAAATCCTTTATTTCAGCTGCGTCTTTTCAAGAAACAACAAGAGTTCTAACTGATGCCTCTATAAGAGGTAAAGTTGACTATCTGCAAGGTCTTAAAGAGAATGTAATTGTTGGAAGATTAGTGCCTGCCGGTACTGGGTTAACTAAAATGGGTTGGGATAAAGAAGCTAGAAAACAAGATGAACTAAGATTAGCTGAAATTCAAAAAAAACAGTTAGAAACCCCTACAGTAACTGAATAATATTTTAAAAAATAAAGTAAATTTTACCTATTAAATATTGACTTTCGCCTCTTCAATGTTAGTTTAGCGCAATTTTGATAGTTAGAAGTAAGGTGGTACTTAACCTTAAACACTGACTTAAACGTACCTTGATATCAAGGCCTACCTTTATCTTTTTTCTTCAAAATTTTGCTATGCCAACTATTAGTCAGTTAATTAGAAAACCTAGAACAAAACCTGTAGCAAGAAATAAAGTCCCTGCTTTAGAAGGTCAGCCTTTAAAACGTGGTGTTTGTTTAAAAGTTTATACAACCACTCCTAAAAAGCCAAACTCTGCTTTAAGAAAAGTTGCAAGAGTAAGATTGTCAAATGGTTTTGAAGTTACTGCTTACATTCCAGGCGAAGGACACAATTTACAAGAACACTCAGTAGTTTTATTACGTGGAGGTCGTGTAAAAGACTTACCAGGTGTTCGTTATCACATCTTAAGAGGAAATTTAGATACGCAAGGTATTGCCGCAAGAAGAAAAAGAAGATCTTTATATGGAGCTAAAAAACCAAAATAATCTTATTTATGTCTAGAAAAAGAAAAGCACCAGTTAGAAAAGTTTATCCAGATCCAAAATTTCGTTCAGAATTAGTTTCAAAATTTATTAATTGTATTATGTATGATGGCAAGCGATCTACAGCAGAGAGAATTTTATACGATGCACTTGATAAAATTAAAGAAACGAACAAACAAGATCCTTTAAAAACATTTAACGATGCGATTGGTAATGTGAAACCTAATGTAGAATGTAGATCTAGAAGAGTAGGTGGAGCAACATATCAAGTTCCCGTAGAAGTAAAAACAAAAAGAGCCCAAGCACTAGCATTAAGATGGATCAAGGATGCTACTAGAAATAGAAAAAATAAAACTATGGCTGAAAAATTATATTTTGAATTATTAGATGCATCACAAAATAAAGGTGCGGCAATTAAAAAAAGAGAAGATACACATAGAATGGCAGAGTCAAATAAAGCTTTTGCTCATTTTAGATGGTAATTATTTATGGCTGATAAAAAATATCTTTTAGAAAAATATAGAAACATCGGAATTATGGCTCACATCGATGCTGGGAAAACAACTACTACCGAAAGAATTTTATATTATACAGGAAAGAGTCACAAAATTGGAGAAGTCCATGATGGTGCTGCTACTATGGACTGGATGGAGCAAGAGCAAGAAAGAGGTATAACAATTACTTCTGCGGCAACAACATGTTTTTGGAACGAGCATAGAATAAATATTATTGATACACCTGGACACGTTGATTTTACAATTGAAGTTGAAAGATCTTTAAAAGTTTTAGATGGTGCTGTTTGTGTTTTTGATGGTGTTGCAGGAGTTGAACCACAGTCAGAAACAGTTTGGAGACAGGCAGACAAATATAAAGTTCCAAGAATTTGCTTTGTTAATAAATTAGACAGAACAGGCGCTGATTTTTATATGTGTGTTGATATGATTAAAGATAGACTAGGCTGCAAACCTTTAGTACTTCAATTACCTATTGGATCTGAAGCAGATTTAAAAGGTGTAGTAGACTTAGTAAAAATGAAAGCTATCGTTTGGCAAAATGAAGATCTTGGTGCTAAATTCGATGTTGTAGATATTCCGGTTGACTTAAAAGAAAAAGCTGACAAATATAGAAAAGAACTTGTTGAAGCAGCCGTCGAAGAAGACGAAAAATTGATGGAAGCTTACCTTGAAGGAAAAGAACCTAGTGAAGCTGATCTTAAAAAATGTATAAGAAAAGGAACGTTAGGGTTTAACTTCGTTCCAATAACTACTGGCTCAGCTTTTAAAAACAAGGGTGTTCAACCACTTTTAGATGCTGTTGTAGATTACCTACCAAGTCCCATGGATATTGGTTCCATAGAAGGAACAAAGCTTGGAACTGAAGAAAAAGTACAAATGAAATTTGGTGACAGCGAACCTTTTTCTGCTTTAGCATTTAAAGTCGCTAATGATCCATTTGTTGGATCTCTGACATTTATTAGAATTTATTCTGGCACTATTAAAACCGGAACAAGCATTTACAATTCTTCAAAAGAAAAAACAGAGCGTGTTGGTAGAATGCTATTAATGCACGCAAACAGTCGAGAAGATACAAAAGAAGCAACAACTGGTGATATAGTAGCTTTAGCTGGACTTAAGTTTACTGTAACAGGCCACACTCTTTGTGATGAGAACAAACCTATATTATTAGAACCAATGGAATTTCCTGATCCTGTGATAGAGATTGCAGTTGAGCCTAAAACAAAAGCCGACCAAGAAAAAATGGGTGAAGCTCTAGCTAGGCTAGCCAAAGAAGATCCTTCATTCAGAGTCACATCAGACGAAGAATCTGGGCAAACAATTATTAAAGGAATGGGCGAATTGCACCTAGACATAATTGTAGACAGAATGAAAAGAGAATTTAACGTAGAAGCAAATGTTGGTGCTCCGCAAGTAGCTTATAGAGAAACAATATTAAACTCAGCTGAAGTAACATATATTCATAAAAAACAAAGTGGTGGGTCAGGTCAATTTGCCAAAGTTACCTTAAGTGTTGAGCCGCTAGAGCCAGGCAAAGGTAGAGAGATAGAAAATAAAATTAAAGGTGCCTCTATACCAAAAGAATTTATACCTGGTGTAGAAAAAGGTGTTCAATCAGTAGCCGAAAGTGGAATTTTAGCTGGTTTCCCAATAATTGATTATAAAGTTACGATATTAGATGGTTTACATCACGATGTGGACTCAAGTGTTTTGGCATTTGAAATCGCATCTAGATATTGTTTTAAAGAACTTTGCCAACAAGCAACATTAAAATTATTAGAGCCAATAATGAAAGTAGAAGTTGTCACTCCAGAAGATTTTATGGGCGATGTTATAGGAGATTTAAACAGTCGTAGAGGTCAAGTTGGATCTACAGAAGCCAGAGGAAATGCTACTGCAATTTTAGCTACAGTGCCATTAGCTAATATGTTTGGCTATATAAATAATTTAAGGTCATCAACACAAGGTAGAGCACAGTACACAATGCAATTTAGTCATTATGATAAAGTCCCTCAAAATGTTCAAGACGAGGTGACAAAGAAATTAGCTTAATATTATGGATAAACAAAATATAAGAATACATTTACGTGCTTACGATAATAAAATATTAGATTTATCCACTGAGGAAATTGTAAATACAGCTAAGAGAACAGGTGCACAGGTTAAAGGCCCTATACCTCTTCCAACAAGAATTGAAAAATATACAGTACTTAGGTCTCCACATATAAATAAAAAAAGCAGAGATCAGTTTGAACAAAGAACACACAAAAGATTAATAGATATTATCGAACCAACGCCTCAAACAGTAGAAGCATTAATGAAATTAGACTTAGCTTCAGGTGTAGATATAGAAATAAAAATATAAATTATGAGCTTAGGATTATTAGGAACTAAAATTGGAATGACTAGAGAGTTTTTATCTACCGGCCAATCTGTACCTGTAACAGTAATTAGAGTAGAAAAAGGAAGAGTATTAGACATTATTACTGAAGAAAAAAGAGGATATTCTGCTGTAAAAATAGGCTTTTTTCCAATTAAAAATTCTAAACTGACAAACCAAATGAAAGGTTATTTTATTAAGAAAAATACCGAACCTAAAAAAATTTTAAAAGAATTTCGTTTAGATAAAACTCAAGATCTTAAAGAAGGTAATGAAATAGGTCTGGAGATATTAAAGGATATTAAGTTTGTTGATGTTCGATCCAAAACAATAGGAAAAGGCTTCGCTGGAGTTATGAAAAGATGGAATTTTGGAGGATTAAGAGCATCCCACGGTGTCTCTGTTTCTCACAGGTCGCACGGATCAACTGGACAAAGGCAAGACCCAGGAAAGGTTTTTAAAGGAAAAAAAATGGCAGGACATATGGGTGATAAATTTAGAACAATGTTAAATCTAGAAATAATTAAATCTGATTTAGAAAATAATCTTTTATATCTCAAGGGATCTATACCTGGCTCAAAAAATTCAACAATACTGGTAAGACAATCTATTAAGAACGTTAGAAGAAAAACGCTAATTGAAAAAATTGAAGCTAAAACAAAAGCTGCAGCAGCTAGCAAAGGTAAAAAATAGTTTTATGAAATTAAATTTACTAAATATTGAAGGCGGCAAATCTGGAACAGTTGAAATATCTGACAAGATAATGAATCTAAAATTTAACCACAAATTGGTTAAGTATGTAATTGATTGGCAATTAAACCACCAAAAACCTAGAACTGCCAAAACAAAACAAAGAAATGAAGTCAAAGGATCCACAAAAAAGATTTATGCTCAAAAAGGTACTGGTCAAGCAAGACACGCCAGTAAAAAAGCACCTTTGTTTGTTGGGGGCGGTCAAGCACACGGTCCAAAAGGTGCGGTCTATAAAATAAAAAAAATAAATAAAAAAGTTAGGAAGCTAGCTTTAGCACAAACCTTAGCTAAGAAAAATGTAGATAAACAGTTACATATTTTATCTGATGTTACAAAAGAAATTAAAAAAACTAAAGACTTCAATAAATTTTTAAATACAAATAAATTATTAAATGTTTTAATAGTATCTGATAAAGATTCTGAAAAAAATTTTGTCAGATCTGCAAGAAATATAAAAAATATTAAAGTTATACGAGACGAAGGTGCTAATATTTACGACATGCTTAAATATACAAATGTAATTATTACTTCTACTTCAATGAAAAAAATAGAAACTAGGTTATTAGATGAAAAAAATTAATTTTATAGACTCTATCAGACAACCAATTATTACTGAGAAAGCTACAATTCTCTCAGAATTTAACAAGACTGTTTTTAAAGTTCATTCTGGAGCAAATAAAATTTCAATTAAAAAAAATATAGAAAAAATATTTAAAGTTACTGTCACTAAAGTAAATATTATAAATCAAAAAAGAAAAAAGAAGATTAAACAGGGTAAGCTGTCAGTTAAACCAGGATACAAGAAAGCAATTGTAACTCTTAAAAAGGGTCAAAGTATTGATCTAGCATCAGGAATCTAACTATGGCATTAAAAACATTTAAACCTTATACAAAATCAGTTCGTGCCACAGTACTTGTGGACAAAAGTAAACTATGGAAAGGCGATCCGTACAAACCTTTAACAGTTGGCCAACATTCAACCGGTGCAAGAAATAATATGGGAAGAATAACCTCAAGACATAGAGGTGGCGCTCACAAGCACAAATACAGAATTATTGATTTCTATAGATCAAAAAGAAATATCAAGGGAGTAGTAGAAAGAATTGAGTACGATCCAAACAGAACTAGTTATATTGCTTTAATAAAATATGAAGATAAAGATATGAAATACATTATTTGTCCTCAAAATTTAGAAATTGGTGACACTGTAGAAGCTGGAAAAAAAGTTGAAATTAAAGTTGGAAACTGTTTAGAATTAAATGAAATTCCTCAAGGCAGTTCAATACACAATATAGAATTAGTTCCTAACACAGGTGGAAAAATGGCCAGATCAGCGGGCTCATCTGCTACTTTAACAGGATTTGATGGTGATCATGCCATTATAAGATTAGGCTCAGGTGAAACAAGAAAAGTTAGCAGTAAATGTATGGCCACTCTAGGTTCTGTTTCTAATCCAGATCAAAAAAATATTAAAATTGGTAAAGCCGGAAGAACAAGATGGAAAGGTCAAAGACCACAATCAAGAGGAGTTGTAATGAACCCTGTTGATCATCCACATGGGGGTGGTGAAGGTAAAACAGCTGGAGGCAGAAACCCTGTTTCTCCTTGGGGTCAATCTGCAAAAGGATTAAAAACACGAAAACCACAAAGAAGTGATAAATTAATAATTTCAAGAAGGAAAAAAAGAAAATAATTATGGCTAGATCTGTCTGGAAAGGACCATTTGTACATCCAAGCTTATTAAAAAAAATTGATAGGCTAAAAGAAGGTAGTGGAGACAAGAGACCAATTAAAACTTGGTCAAGAAACTCGACTGTTATCCCTGATTTTGTTGGTCACAGCTTTCTAATACATAACGGAAAATCTTTTATACCTATCACAATTTCTGAGGAGATGGTTGGCCATAAATTAGGTGAATTTGCTTTGACCAGAACATTTAGAGGACACACACCAGCTGATAAGAAAGCTGCCCCAGCAACAGCTAAACCAGGAGGAGCAGGTGGAAAAAAATAATATTTCAGTTACCGCAGTGAACAAGAACGTGAGATCTAGCACTCGTAAAATTGCTTTAATTTTAGATTTCATAAAAGGGAAAAAAGCTGATGTAGCCATAAGAGATTTAGAATTTACAAGAAAAAGAATAGCTCACGATGTTAAAAAAACTGTTAAATCAGCAGTTGCTAATGCTGAAAATAACTATCAATACGATATTGACAGTCTCTATATAAAAGAAGCATATGTAGGAAAATCTATCGTTATGAAAAGATTTAGACCAAGAGCAAAAGGTAGAGCAAGCCCTATCAAAAAACCATTTGCTAGAATTACAATTGTACTTGGAGAAAAAAAAGAAATTAAAAAAGAGGCAAAAAAATAATCATGGGACAGAAAATTAATCCAATAGGTTTTAGGTTAGGTGTAAATAGAGGCTGGGATTCAATTTGGTTTGCTAAAAAGAAAGAATTTGGAAAATACTTGATAGAAGATTTCAAGATTAGGAAATATATTACCAAAAATATTGTAAACTCTGGGGTTTCCGACATTATTATTGAAAGATCAGGAAAAAAATTAATAGTATCAATTCACACTTCAAGACCAGGTTTTGTAATAGGAAAAAAAGGTGCTGATATTGAAAAAATTAAAAAAAATGTTCACAAAATTGCAAAAGAATGTGAAGTCACTGTGAATATTAAAGAAATCAAGAAGCCTGAACTAAATGCTTACTTAATAGCAGAAAATATTGCGACCCAGTTAATTAAAAGGATCGCTTTTAGAAGAGCAATGAAAAGAGGAATGCAGTCAGCATCTAGACTTGGGGCTCTAGGAATTAAAGTAATGGTAAGTGGCAGATTAAATGGTACGGAAATAGCAAGAACAGAGTGGGAAAGAGATGGAAGTATTCCTGCTCATACCTTAAGAGCAAATATTGATTACGGAACAGCGGAAGCTTTAACAACTTATGGTATAATAGGAATTAAAGTTTGGGTTTACAAAGGTCAACTATACAAAAAAGATGTTGAAAATGAAAAAAAGGAAAGAGTAAAGAATGCTACAACCAGTAAGAACTAAATTTAGAAAAGCCTTTAAGGGCAGAATTCACGGAAAAGCAACGAGAGCTGCTGTTCTGAACTATGGTGCTTACGGTTTAAAAGCCCTCGAGCCTGAAAGAATAATTGGAAAACAAATTGAAGCTGCAAGAGTTGCACTAACTAGATACATGAAAAGAACTGGAAGAGTATGGACCAGAATATTTCCAAACATACCAGTTTCCAAGAAACCAACTGAAGTTAGAATGGGTAAAGGAAAAGGTAATATTGAATATTACGCTTGTAGAGTTAAACCAGGAAGAATTATTTTTGAAGTTGACGGTGTAACAGAAGATGTGGCAAGAATAGCTCTATATAAGGCATCTGCTAAACTACCAATTAAAACAAAGTTCATTAAAAGATAAAAATGGCTAAAAATAAAAAAGAAGATAAAAAATTAAATGGAGAACAAGCTGTTAAAAAAATTCAGACTTTAAAAAAAGATTTGTTTAATATCAGGTTTAAGAAAATTAATGGTCAAGTTGAAAATCCTGCACAATACAATGAAATTAAAAAAAGTATTGCAAGACTATACACAACACTCAACACAAAGGTTTCAAAATGAGTAAAAGAATACTAAAAGGCAAAGTAGTTAGTTCTAAAAGTGACAAAACGATTGTAGTAGCTGTTATTAGAAAGTTTCAACACCCGTTCTTTGGCAAAGTAATATCCAGAACAAAAAAATACCATGCACATGATGAAAAAAATAAATTTAAAGAAGGAGACGACGTTCAGATCGCAGAATGTGCTCCTGTATCTAAGAAAAAAACTTGGGAGGTTGTAGAGAAATGATACAAAACCATACAGAATTAACCGTAGCCGATAACACTGGAGCTAAAAGAGTAGAATGTATAAAAGTTCTCGGGGGCTCTAAAAGAAGATATGCCGGTGTAGGTGATCTGATAGTAATTACAGTTAAAGACGCTATACCTAAGGGAAAAGTTAAAAAAGGTGGTGTGCATAGAGCTGTTGTTGTTAGAACTAGAAAAGAAATTTTCAGAGATGACGGATCAAAAATACAGTTTGATCATAATGCAGTTGTATTAACAGACGAAAAAGGTGAGCCAATGGGAACTAGAATTTTTGGCCCTGTTACTAGAGAATTAAGAGCAGCAGGACATACAAAAATTATATCATTAGCTCCAGAAGTTATATAAAAATGAAAATTAAAAAAGGAAATCAAGTAAAAGTTATAACTGGAAAAGACAAGGGTAAAACTGGAGAAGTAATAGAAATTAATAGAAAAATGAATACAATTAAAGTTAAGTCAATCAATCTTGTAAAAAAACACACAAAACCTACAAAAGAAAATAAAGGTGGAATAATTTCAAAAGAAAGTTTTATTCATTATTCCAATGTAAAAAGCTTAGAAACAGTAAAAGAAAGTAAAAAATAGACAAATGGTACCTAGATTAAAAAATATATATGATAAAGAAATTTTGCCTAAATTAATGACAAAATTAAATTTTCTAAACAAACATCAGGTTCCAAAAATTATAAAAGTAGTTTTAAATATTGGACTAGGTGAAGACGCCACTGAGGCCAAAAAAGTTAAGGCAGCACAGGACGATCTAAGTGCAATTGCTGGACAAAAAGCAATTGTTACAAAATTTAGAAAATCAATTGCAAACTTTAAGACAAGAAAAGGATTTTCTGCAGGTGTCAAAGTAACACTACGATCAGCAAAAATGTATGAATTTATAGATAGACTTGTGAACATTGCACTTCCTAGAATAAAAGATTTTAGAGGATTGAGCGCTAACGGTATTGATAAATTTGGCAATTACAGTTTTGGGATTAAAGAACATCTTATTTTTCCAGAAATAAATTATGATAAAGTAGATAAAATCAGAGGCATGGACATTACACTTGTAACAACAAATAAAACCAAAGAAGGAACAGCTGAACTTTTAAAAGAGTTTAATTTTCCTATAAACAAAACAACTAAAAACTAATATTATGGCAAAAACCAGCGCAATACAAAAAAACTTAAAAAGAATTAGATTAGCAAAAAAGTTTTCAAAAAAAAGAGCAGTATTAAAAAAAATTATTATGGATAAAAAACTACCTTTGTCAGACAGGTTTGCGGCTCAACTTAAGTTAAACAAACTACCTAAAAATTCTGCAAAAATAAGAGTAGTAAACAGATGTGAGATTACTGGTAGACCTCATGGAGTTTACAGAAAACTAAGGATGTCAAGAATAGCTCTAAGAGAAATGGCATCTTCTGGAAAAATTCCAGGCATGACTAAATCGAGCTGGTAAGGAAAAAATATGACTTTAATGGATCCGATAGGAGATATGTTTACAAGAATTAGAAATGGTCAATTAAGACTGTTAACCAAAGTAGAAATGCCATCTTCAAATTTCAGATTAAAAGTTTTGGAAGTTTTAAAAAACGAAGGTTTTATCTCAAGTTACCATATTGAAAAAAAGGACAACAACAAAGTTTCTCTTGTCGTAGATTTAAAATATTACGAAGGTATACCGGTAATAAAAGAGATTAAAAGAGTATCTAAACCAGGCAGAAGAGTTTTTTCGAGAGCAGATAGTATACCTCGAATTCAGAATGGCTTAGGTTTAGCAATCATATCAACAAATAAAGGCGTAATGTCCGACATAGAAGCTAGAAAAAATAATGTCGGTGGTGAAATTATCTGTAGAGTATTTTAATGTCTAAAATTGGGAAAAAAAATATAACCATACCAAAAGATTCATCGATTAAATCTGAGAATGGTGTAATTACAGTTACCGGACCTAAGGGTTCTAAAATATTAACAATTAATGACAAAATATTTTCAACAAAAATTAATGAAAGTAACGAATTTAATATCATGCCTTTTGCG
>Ga0307986_10003590_pt1 | contig 10732 bp, 8 predicted proteins | sample EllFjometageno82_FD_203170 | JGI IMG/M metagenome (GOLD analysis project Ga0307986, IMG submission 203170) | Marine microbial communities from Ellis Fjord, Antarctic Ocean - #82 | ecosystem: Environmental > Aquatic > Marine > Unclassified | place: Southern Ocean | collected 2014-10-09
GTAGTTCAAATCGAGCTAAATATTTTTAATTTTTTTTACCAAAAAAGATTGTTGAGTTTCTGTGAAAAAAATAAGATTAAAGTATTTGGATACTCACCAATTAAATGGTGCAAATATAAAAAGATGGATATCAATTTAAGGAAGGATTTAATTTTTTTTAAAAAAAAATACAGAATTAATTTTTTAGATATTTGTCTACTTTTTTCAATCTATAAAAAAGTAATACCCATCATATCAATAAAAAATAATCAAAGATTAAACAAGATCATAAAACTTAGTCATCTTTTAAATAATAATAATTTAAAAAATAAAATATTTAAATTTGAAAAAAAAATTCAAAGAACTGCCTATGTGAATACAGAAGATATATTCTATAAAATTAATAATAAATATGTGAATATAGAAAAGGTCAGATTTGACAAAAAAATTTTAAAAATGATCATGCAAGAGATAAAATTACAAAAATCCTCTTTAAAACCAATTATATTTAATAAGATAAAAGAAAAATATATTGTTTTAGATGGAAAAATACGGTGTAAGGGGCTATATCAATTAAATTCAAAAGAAAAAATATACGGAATCATAATATGAAAAAAGAATTTATAACAAAAAATAAAAAAAAAAATCCTACCGCTTTTGATTTTTTTGGATCTGATGATTATCGAGATACAAAAAAATCTCTGTACGATTTACTAAATAATACAGATATTGACGGTATAAGAAAACTTGACAATTTAGCGTTGTTTTTTGATCCTAAATATCTATCACGAATACTTTTTTTTAATGAAATATATAAAAAAATTTTAGATGTCCCTGGTTACATTATTGAGCTTGGATGTCAGTATGGTAGCTCGTCTGCAACATTTCAAAGCTTAAGAGATATTTATGAGCCCTTTAATCGAACAAGAAAAATTTTTTCTTTTGATACTTTTACCGGCTTAAAAGGTGTTACAAAAAAAGATAGCAATCTAAAAGGTGGTGAATTTAGTACAATTAAAAATTATGAAAAAACTTTAGAGGAAATATTAACTTTAAAAGAAAATTTTAGTGCCTTGCCTCATTATAATAGAATGGGGATTTATAAAGGCGATGTAAATGTAACATTTGATAAGTTTACTAAAGATAATCCTGAAGCATTATTATCTTTAGTTTTTTTTGATATGGATATTTATAAACCCACAACACAAATCCTGAAAAAAATGCAAAAATTTATAACCAAAGGAACAGTTATTGTATTTGATGAAATTTGTGACGAACTGTCTCCTGGAGAAACCCTTGCCTTCAGAGAAATAATTGGCTCAAAGAATGTCAGATTAAAAAGATGGCAATATAACTCAAGACTATCCTATTACATTGTTGAATAATTAGAGATAATGTCTGTAACTCTAATTATATTTGCCTTAAATGAAATAGAGAGTCTTTCTGTTTTATCTAAAAGAATAAACCAACAAAAAAAATATTTAAAAGAAATAATTTATATTGATGGTGGTTCGCTTGATGGCTCTATTAATAAAGCCAAAAAAAATAAGTGGAATGTAATAGTTCAAACTAAAAGAAACCCAGGAGTGTTAAATGCATTTAAAATGGGAATAGAAAGAGCTCAAGGGACACATATAATTTTTTTTTCACCTGATAATAATTGTATACCAGAAAAAATATCAGTGATTAAAAATAAAATTGATAAAGGGTATGATTTTGTAAAAGCATCAAGATATTTAAAAAATGCTAAAAGTTATGATGATACTTTGGTTACATCTTTTGGTAATTGGATGTTTACACTTATGGTAAAGATTTTTTACGGCAGTAAATGCACTGATGTTTTGGGAATATACTATGGAATTAAAAAAAGTCTTTTTAAAGAATTAAAAATTGACCTAAATAACCCTGCTTTGAATACTGAAATTGTTATAAAAATAAATGCTCATAATATAAAAGCAATCGATATTCCAGCTGATGAACCATCAAGGATTGGTGGCGAAACAAAAAGAAGTATAATATATAATGGTTTGCATGAATTACTCACAATATTTAAATTTTTATTTATAAAAATAAAATAACTTCTTAATATTGGATTTTGTTAATTTATAAAAATGATTAAAAATTTATTAATAAATTTTATGCTATATACATTGTATATTTTATTCTTTCAATTATAGTAGTCTATCAATGTTAGTCTCTCACTTAATAGCAAACGCCTTAAAAAAAGAAGCAATAAAAGATATTTTTATGCTTACTGGATATGGTGCAATGTATTTAAATGATGCAATTGAACAGGCTGGTATAAAATGCTTTGCTGCAAGAAATGAAGCTGCTGCACCAATGATGGCAGAAGCGTATGCAAAAACTAAAAATTCAATAGGTGCAGTTTGTGTTACAGCGGGGCCAGGTGCAACAAATGCTTTACCTGGTTTAGCTGAAGCTTATGTGGATAGTGCACCAATTATTATTATTTCCGGACAAGTTGAGAATAAATATACTGCTGATTATTATAAAAATTTAAAAATTAGGACACTAGGTACTGCTGAATTTAGTGTAACAAGAATATTAAAAGATATAACAAAATATGCGGTTAAAATAAGTAAACCAGAAATGTGCTTATATGAAATTGAAAAAGCACTTTATTTAGCAAAATCTGGAAGACCAGGCCCTGTTTGGGTGGAGGTGCCACTAGATATTCAAGCAGCAAAAATAAAAAATGTTAAATCTTTGAAAAGGTTTAAACCTAAAATAAAGAAAGAAAAAAACCTTAAAAAAGATTTAGAAAAAATTTATAAATTATTGATAAATTCAAAAAAACCTCTTTTTATAATTGGCAATGGTCTCAAACAATCAGGTAGTAAAAGTATTTTTAAAAAGATAAATAAAAAAATAAATATTCCTTTTTTTAATTCTAGATTTGGAAATGATAATTTTCCATACTCTGAAAAATTAAATATGGGACTTTGTGGTATTAAAGGGGTGTCTTATAGTAAGGAATTGACCGATCAAACAGACCTTATAATATCTCTTGGGTGTAGATTTGCTCCTACTTTTTGTATGGGAGAACCAAAAACATTTGCAAGTAAAGCTTATACTATATCAATAAATAATGACCAAAATGAATTAGATTTAAATTTAAAAAAAATTAACTTAAAAATTAATTATCCTTTAGATAAATTTCTAGATAATTTATATCAATACATAAGGGATAGAAAAATTCCTTCTTTTAAAGATTGGGCAAGCAATTGCCTTGTTATAAAAGAAAATAATAAAATTCCCAATATAAATTCAAAGAAAAACCCTATAGATTTATATAGATTTATGCATGACCTTGGAAATCTTGCTCCAAAAAAAAGTGTGTTGATTACAGATGCAGGTTCCAATTATTATATTGGTGGTCAAGCCTGGAATTTTAATAAAGGCCAAAAAGAAATTTCTTCTTCAGCAAATGCAGCCATGGGACTTTCTCTGCCCCTATCAATAGGTGCAGCTGTTGCAGATAAAAAGAACACAATTCTTTCAGTTACTGGAGATGGTTCAATAGAATTGAATATTCAGGAATTAAAGACAATTTCTCATTATAACTTAAATATTAAAACTTTTGTAATTAACAATGGTGGTTATGTTTCTATGAAAAAGTGGCAGGGCGATTTTTTTAAAGGAAACATACTGGACAATGAAGATCTAACAGGAGTTGGCACTCTTAACTTTAAAAAAATTGCTAAAGCTTTTGATTTAAATTATTTATGCATTAAAAAAGTTAATGATATAAAAAAAATTGTAAAAAAAACAATATCAAATAAAAAACCATATTTAATTGAAGTTTTTACAGATCTTAATCAAAGAATATATGGAAAAGAGTTTTAAAAAAAAAAATTTATTAAAAGAGAAAATTAAATTTTTAAGATTTTCTTTTTTGAAGCTAATTTTAGAAGGAAATAAATATCATATAGGAGGGAGCTTATCATGTTTAGATATGTTGACCTGCTTATTATATGGTGGAGAAATTCAATTAGAAAAAAAAAATAGAAACTTGTTCATATTAAGTAAGGGACACGCACTTGGTATACTTTATGCAATTTTGATCGATCAAAATTTGTTGAGTAAAAAAAAATATGACCTTTTGTCTCGTAACAATAAGATTGGAGGACAATTAGATGTTAATAATATTAAATATATAGATTGGAATACTGGATCTTTAGGACATTCTATTGGTGTTGCAATAGGCTTGGCTATAGCTAATCCTCAAAAAAAAATCTTTACAATTATTGGTGATGCAGAAATTGATGAAGGATCAGTTTGGGAGGGCTTGTTTTTTATAAGTGAAAAAAAAATAAGAAACATACACATCATAATTGATAGAAATAAACTTTCAGCAAGTTCATTTATCGAGAAAAAAGAAATTCTTGATAAAAATTTTTTAAACTCACTTAGATTAAAAATCTTTAGATTTAATGGACATAAGGTTGAAGAGATATTGCAATATTTTAAAGATATTAAAAATAACAAAGAATCAACAATAGCAATAATGAATACTATAAAAGGTAATGGAATTAAGTTGTTTGAAAATAATATCAAATATAGTCATGGTCAGCCTGACAATGAAACTTTAAAAAAAATAATAAAAAAAATAAATAACTCATATGAATAAAGATATTAGAGACATTTTTTTTGATAATATTAAAAATAAATTTCTAAAAGATAAAAAAATTTTTATACTCACAAATGATGCAGACGTTTATAGTTTGCAGAAAATTAAAGATCATAAAAGATTTATAGATGCAGGAGTTGCTGAGCAAAATTTGATAAATATAGCAGCAGGCCTTAGTCATTCTATCAACAAATCTTTAGTTTATGGGTTTTGTACTTTTTTAACATTTAGATGTTATGAACAATTAAAATTTAATGTGGGCAGCCACAATCTAAATTGCAAAATAGTTGGTGTTGGGCCTGGATACTCGTTTTCTAACGATGGACCTACACACCATGGCATACAAGATTTATACTTAATGTACTTAATACCAGAGTTTGAAATATTCAATATTGCAGACAACAATTTGGCTAACCAATTATCAAAAGATATTTTTAATATCCCAGGACCTATATACGTAAGACTTGATAAAGGAATCTTGAACTATAACTCAAATGAAAAATATGACTTAAAAAAAGGTTTTAAATTAATAAAAAAAAACCAAAAAAATAAAAATTTAATTATTACATCTGGCTATTTTAATAAAATTGCTAATGACCTTTCTGATGAAATGAAAAACTTTGATGTGTTAAATCTTTTTAGATTAAAAAACTTTTATAAACCAATGTTTATAAATACTTGTAAGAAATATGAGAATGTTATTATCTATGATGAGAATACTTTTTTCGGGGGTATCACTCCAATAATACAATCAATATTTCATGAATATAAATACAAACCAAAATTAAAAATAATTTGTTCTCCAGATAAGCAATTATTCAAATATACCAAATCTAGGAACGAAATACTTAAACTCTTAAAACTAGATAAATTAAATTTAAAAAAGCAAATACATAATATTTTTACTTAATAGTTTAGTATAAGAATAATCCTGATCTTCTCACATTTTGATTTGATTATTTGATTATTTGCTTAAATTAATTATTTGAGTTTTCTGAGCTTATAAAATTACCCGCAAAAGTTGGTCCACTTTTCATAGTCTTATTTGTGGCTTTATTTTTATCTTGGCTATCTTGAGCAAGTTTTTCATCAAAATCAACTTTTGCTAACCCTATAGCATAACCAGCAGATACCCTTCTTCTATTAAATTCTATCACGCTGTCAAAATCATGTGTCGGATTGTATATTGATACATCATTTGAAAATAAATCAATTTTTAATTTTTGGTTTTCTGTTACTAATTTATGCAATACATAAGCAACATTAGATTTAAAATGACGTGTGATTTTACCTGGTATAAAATTTGGAATCATCATTTTTTGAAAATTTATTGATTCTGCTAATATTAGTCTATCTATATCTATTTTTTCTTTATCAACAAATGCATTCAAAATTTCATTTAACTCAGAATATGTTTGATCCAAATAAGATGAAAAGATAAATGTTGAAGCTTCATGAGGAGTAAATACTACCCCCTCACTATTTTCTGTTTCAGATACACTTGAAATACCATTAATTAATTTTTCTGTTTGCATATTTAAATGATTAATTACTTTAGCAAATACTGGATATTTTTTTTGGTTGTTGGTCACTTCGTCAAACATATATTCAACAACTTTAGTAATTTTTACAGAATAATATTTATTTAGGAGCACAATCGGCAAAAAAGCAATTCTTAAGTTATATAAAGATAGTAAAAAGAAAGAAATTTTATACAATCTTTCCCATTCATTTGTGGGCATCGTGTTTGTTCCAATTGTTATTTCGTCTTCTCCAAATCTTGCATATTTTAACTTTCTTCTATTTAATCCTACTGCGCATTTGGATGTTTTAATTCCATAGAGTTCTACATTTCTGCTTAATTCAGTGTTTTCTAAAATATTAGCAGTATAAACCATAAATTGGTCATACATATTGTGAGACATTGTCTTGTCTAAGCCACTTAAAAAACTTTCAGTTGTTTCTTTTGGCAAGCCCAATATTAATTCTGTATAAGTTGAAAGGCCTCTTAAATGATATTCATTTTTTAGCCTCATATATTCCTCACCTTTTATATTTCCTCTTTTGATTGCTTCAATTGTTGGAGCATTAAAACTTTGGATGGAAATAGTTGTATTAGTTGCAACTTCTGCTTCACGAAATTTTTCAGCAATATCTATTACACTTTTATGTTGGTTTTTGGTCCAGTTTAAAACAAAAGTGTTGGGATATTTATGTTCTTTAATAATTTCTACAACTTTTTCTGTAATTTCAAAATCCCTTTCAAATTTAATTCCATAATTTGCATCTGTACAATAAACATAGTGAATTTTTCTTTCTGCAGCCCACTTTATCTCATCTACTACTCGATGAATTGCATGTCTTGTTACCTTATTAACTGACGCATTACCCCAGTCACAAAATGAACATGAAAATGGGCATCCTCTATCTGTTTCCCATAATATTCCTATTATAAAACTTTTATATTTTTCATATAGTTTATCAAAAACACCAGTTAAGTAAGGTGATGGAACTTCTGCTAAATCACGAATTCTCTCTCTTTTTTTTGTAGTTATAAATTCTAGTTTTTTGTCCCTATAAGTTATTCCGTCACAACTTATTAAATCTTTCTTGTTATTATAATGCAATAAAAGATCAGCAAAAGTTTTCTCACCTTCCATGTGCACTAAGACATCTACAGCATCATGCTCTATTAAAAAGTTTTTAATATTTAATTTTTCTTGTGGAATTGATGGACCCCCAAAAATTATTTTTGTTTTTGGAAATTTTTTTTTGACTAATCTAGCTAGCTCTTGACATCCTAAAAAGTTCCAAACATAGCAAGCAATAGCAACTACATAAGGATCTTCAAGCTGGTCAACAATTTCTTCAATACTGTTTTCCATCATTAGAATATCAAAATCAAAATTATTTTTTACTTCTTCAATGGTGTTTGCATATGACACAATTAAACCACACCCCAATGGTATTAAACTTCTATCTGTTCCAGTACCCAGGTCTACTAAGTAAGCATTTTTTTTCATAATTTATAAAGTTCAGTTATATCATTTTTTTCATACATTATAAATATCAATTATTCTCAACTATTTAATTATTTCAATGCTAAACTAGGTCAAACACAACCTGGTATGTTAAAAAGATGAAATTTTTAAATTTCTTTGTATATAAATATTCTTAAAAACTGACACTGCAATTAAAGTTTGACTTTTTGAAAATCACCATTACTAAGAGAGGTATATTGAAATTTGGTGGGGAATCAGTGTTAAATACATTGGCTGTACCTGCAACCGTAAAGTCGGAGCGCCACCCAATATAGTCCGCTGTTGAATAATGGCCAGGGAAAGCCTAGTTCTGCAATTTTAATTAGCATCGGCATTAAATTAATTGGCTTTATATATTTTATGAAGCTTAACAATGAGTGTGCAATATGCTGTTAAGAGTTTTGCTGTTTATATATATTTTTTTATTTTCAAATTCTGTTTTTTCTAAAGAAATTCCTATAATTGTCATTTCGGCTAGTAAAACTCCACAATCATATAGTTCGGTTGGTAGTCAGATTACTATTATTGACTCGGAAACAATTGAAAATTCTTCAAATTCTTTTTTAACTGATCTTTTGAGTAATGAGGTCCAAGGATTAAATATTTTTCAGTTAGGTGGAAGGGGAACAAATACTGGTATTCAAATGAGAGGTTTACCAAAACGTTATTCGACTGTTTATATAGATGGTGTAAAAATGTATGATCCATCAAGTACCGATAATGCATTTTATGCCCAAGGTTTATTGAAAGACAGTATAGAAAGAATTGAAATTTTGAAGGGTAGCCAAAGCTCAATTTATGGTAATAATGCTGTCGGCGGTACAATCAATATTTTTACTAAAAAAGGTAAGTTAGGCAAACATCAAAATACTGCAGTCAGAGCAGGTGATCATAATACAAAAGATATCTTTTATTCAATTGATGGGGCAAATGAAAAACAAAATTATTATGTTGGTTTTAATTATTATTCAACTGATGGAATTTCAGCTATGAATCATAATGATGAAAAAGATCCTTATGAGAATAATACCTTAACAGCAAACTATGGTTATAAAATTTCAAAAAATAATACAATCGAAAATTCTTTAAGAATAGTTGATAGCTTTTTAAAATATGACACTCCTAAAAAAACAACAGATCAAACAAAGCTTCAAACAGATGACGTTGAAGCTCATTATAGTTTTAAATTTAAAAATGTTACAAATCAATTTAAGAATACTTTTGGTTATAGTAAATCTGGCTCATCAAGAACTGCAACTAAAGCCACTGCTAAAGAAAATGAATTTGTAGGATCTAAAGATATGCTTTCATACTTAGGTGAATATAATATTAATTTAGACAATAAAATAATCTATGGAGCGGATATAGAATTTTTTATGTCAAAATATGATCATGAACATGCTGGAACGAAAAGTAAGCTAGAAGCTGATAATGAAATTCGTTCTCAATATGCTGATTATCAATTTAGACCATATGAAAATTTCTACGCAACTATAGGTGGCAGAAATGATACACACACTGGTGCTGGAAACGAACAATCATACAGAGTTACAGGTGCTTATGATTTAGGTGGTAACAGCAAGATTAGATCTTCTTATGGTACTGGTTTTATGTTTCCATCATTATATCAAAGTGGGAAATATGGATACGGAAATATTCCTGGGCATATAACTGCTGAAAAAACTAGCAGTTTTGATATTGGCTATGAAACTTATTTTGATGCTCAAGATTTAAGTTTTAATATTACTTATTTTGATATTCTTATTGAAGACGTAATACAAATGTCAAATCTTACAGATTATGAGCAAAATATAAAAGGTGAAAATAAGAGTAAGGGTATTGAGTTAGCAACAAACTGGACTGATAATAAAAAATTAAATATTGGCTTTAATTATACATATACAAAATCTTATTCAGGTAATGATTGTGATAAGCCAGCAAGAGACTTGTATGGACAAACAACTTGCTTTGATAACACTAATGGACCTATTGATACTGCCATGGTTCGTGTGCCTTTACATGCTTTTGGTTCAAAGATTAACTATCAATATAACAAAGATCTAAATAGCTCTTTATTGCTAACATATAAAGGACGGACTAGAGATTATGGTAGTACTAATGTTGGTTTTAGAGATGAAATTCTTGATGAATATTTATTAGTCGATTTAATAAATTCTTATAAAATTAGCGAAGGGTATAAATTAGATTTCTCGCTTAAAAATGCATTTGATAAAGATTATGAAAATTCATTTGAATATTCTGGGACACCCAGAACAATAAATATTGCTTTAAAAAGAGCATACTAGTTATTTTAAAGTATTGGTAATTGATTATGACATAATAAAACATTGGTCTTGTAATCAATCACCTTACCAGTAAAATAATCTAATGAATTATTTTAAAATATCGATTGGAATATTTATAGCTTTAGCTGCAAGCCGTTTTATTCCCCATCCCCCAAACTTTACAAGCTTATTAGCATTAAGTTTTTATGTACCTTCATTATTGGGAATTAGATACCTGCCAGTGCTAGTGATAAGTTTTGTAATAACTGACTTGGTCATTGGTTTTCATGGGGTCACTTTATTCACTTGGGGAAGTGTTATTTTGATTGGGCTTGGATCTAAGTTTTTTGCAAAAACTATTTTAAATAGAATTTTTGGATCATTATTAGGAGCTAGTTTGTTTTTTATAATTACAAACTTTGGAGTATGGACGTTAGGATCTTACACTTATACTTTTGAAGGTTTATTAGTTTGTTATACGGTAGCTATACCTTTCTTTGCTTACAGCCTTATCTCTACTTTTATCTTTTCAGGAATTATTGAGGGGATATATAAATTGAATTTTCTAAAATTAAAAACCAGCAAATAATTAAATAAAAAAAAACCCAGTATTTTTTTACTGGGCTTTTTTAATAATTTATCAATTACTATATACTTACATATAAAATTTTTTTCAGTGCATAAATCAAGCCAATTGAGCTATTAGTACTGGTCAGCTACACGCATTACTGCGCTTCCACATCCAGCCTATCAACGTGGTGGTCTACCACGGCTCT
>Ga0307986_10003591_pt1 | contig 10731 bp, 9 predicted proteins | sample EllFjometageno82_FD_203170 | JGI IMG/M metagenome (GOLD analysis project Ga0307986, IMG submission 203170) | Marine microbial communities from Ellis Fjord, Antarctic Ocean - #82 | ecosystem: Environmental > Aquatic > Marine > Unclassified | place: Southern Ocean | collected 2014-10-09
TATTTTATTTGCAACCAAAGGGCCGGTAAAAAATGTTGAAATGTTCTCTGAAAATTTAAATATTTGCAGAAATATTTGTATGGCTTTAGAAAAAAAAAATATAAAGCAATTTATTTACCTCAGTTCTGATGCAGTATATTCTGACTCAAAAAAAAAACTAACTGAACTTAGTGAGACTAATCCTGAAAATTTGCATGGCATCATGCACATAACGAGAGAGAAGATCTTATTTAAGTTTTTTAAAAAAATTCTTTGTATACTACGACCAACATTAATCTATGGACCTAAAGACCCACATAACGGCTATGGGCCAAATAAATTTATTCGTCTTGTAAGTAAAAATAAAAACATTCTTCTTTTTGGTAAAGGAGAAGAGAAAAGAGACCATGTGAACGTTAAAGATGTTGCTAGTATTATACTTGAAGTGATTAAAAAAAATTACACAGGAACTTTTAATTTGGCATCTGGTGAGGTTAAATCATTTAGAAAAATAGCCGAAACAATAGTCAGTTATTTTAACAACAACTCTTTAATAAAATTTAAAAAAAGAATCGGTGAAATGCCACATAATGGATATCGAGCTTTTGACACAACTAAATTAAAAAGAAAAATACCTGAAATTAAGTTATGCAAAGTTCTTAATGGCATAAAGTCATTTTATAGGGAAAGCTATTAGTTATGCAAATATCTCATTCAATAAAAGATTTAAAAATTATTAAACAGATACCTCGTGTATTAAAAAAAATAGCAAAAACAAATAAGAGCTTTATAAATGTAATTGTTAAAAAACCTTGGGGTAGTGAATTTTTGGCTCACCAAGATAAAGATCTAGCTATGTGGATACTAAACATCAAACACAATCATAGAACCTCATTTCATTGCCACATGAAGAAAAAAACAATTTTATATGTTTTAAAAGGATCAATTTTATTTAGAAGTATGCAGATTAAAAAAAAAAGAATTAACGCTGGAAATTATGTATCAATAGAAAAAAAAACTTTTCATCAGACCCAAGCTATTGGTAAAGAAAAATGTTGTGTTTTAGAGATAGAGACACCAGTTGATAAGGAAGATTTATTGAGATTTAGAGATGACTATAATAGAGAAAAATTAGGTTACGAAAAAAAGTTTAAAGCCGTGACACCAAAAAAAATTAACATTTTAAAAAAAAAATATTTGTTATTTTTAAAAAAACCAGAAGAATATAAAAAAATATTATGTAAACACTGTATTCTACTAAAAGATTTGCAAATTAATAAAAAAAAATATAAAAAAGGAAGTATTTTAAAATTTAAGCTCTTAAAAGAAATAGCTTCAGATAAAATTGCTTTAATAAAAACTTAAACTAAAATTTTATGAAAAATGCTCTAATTATTGCCGGTAGATTGAACCAAGATCATGAATTTATCTATCCGTTTTATAGACTAAAAGAGGAGGGTTATGATGTGACCACAGCAATTGAAGAAAATAAAATAGTTAATGGTTATTTCGGTACAAAAATTCCTCCACAAAAAAATGATAAAGTGATTAGCTTTGAAAAATTAGATGTAAAATTCTATGACCTACTAATCATTCCTGGCGGAGTTAAAGCCATGGAACACCTCAGATTAAATAAGAATGTGCTTGAATTCATTAAAGAATTTGATGAACTGGAAAAAACAATAGGAGCAATATGTAGTGCTGCACTGCTGTTAATATCTGCCAAAGTTGTAAAGGGAAGAAAAGTGTCAGGCTATTATGCTTGGAAAGATGATATCGAAAATGCTGGTGCAACTTATGTTGATAAACCATGCGTCATTGATAAAAATTTAATCACCTCACCACATTATAAATATAATGGTGAGTGGATGAAAGGTGTTTTGTCCGTAGAAAGTAAAAAAAATGAAAAAAATTAAATTATCTGATTATCTTGCTAATTATTTATTAGCAAAAAAATTAAATATTATTTATAGCGTTACAGGCGCAGGCTCAATGCATTTCAATGATTCAATTGGTAATAAAAAAGGACTACGAGTTATTTATACGCACCACGAACAAGCATGTTCTATGGCAGCTGAAGGTTCAGCAAGAATTACAGGTAAACCAGCAGTAGTAAATGTATCCACTGGCCCTGGAGGAACTAATGCACTCACAGGAGTTGCTGGTGCATACGTAGATTCTATTCCAATGTTAATAATTTCAGGGCAAATAATGAGAAAAGATCGTGGTCACAAACATGGCCTAAGACAAATGGGTGTGCAAGAAATTAATACTATTTCTGTAGTAAAACCAATTACCAAATATGCTGTTACGATAGAAGATCCAGCGATGATTAAATATCATTTAGACAAAGCACTCTATCTTTCAACCTCTGGTAAGCCAGGGCCGGTTTGGATTGAGCTCCCTTTAGATGTCCAATCTTCATTTGTAAATCCAGACAAACTAACTAGTTACATTCAGCCTGATATAAAATTAAAAAAGACCACAATAAGTCTTTTTAAAAAAAGTATTAATCTTATTAATAAAGCGAAAAAACCTCTGATAATTTCTGGCTATGGAGTTAGAAGTTCTAATTCAGTTGGGGATTTATTAAAATTTGTAAAGAAAACAAAAATACCACTCTCTCCGTCATGGAACACAATTGATATAATCGAGTCTAAGTCAGATCTTGTGGTTGGAAGAGCTGGACTTTTTGGAGATAGAGCAAGTAATTATGCAGTACAAAAAAGTGATTTATTAATTATATTAGGATCAAGATTATCCACAGCACAGATAGGATATATGAGCGATATGTATGCTCCACAAGCAAAAAAAATTTATGTTGAAATAGATAAAAAAGAACTGACTAAACCAACAGTAAAAGCAGATATAAAAATAAACTGTAGCGTTAAAGAGTATCTAATTTTTTTAAATAAAAATAAAAACCTAAGAATTAAAAAAACCTTAGTACATACTTGGAGAAAAAAATTATTAATATTAAAAAAAAAATATCCTGTTTCTAAAGAACACGTTAATAAATTTAAAAATTACGTGAATTCTTTTACTTTTATCAGCAAGCTTTCAACCCACTTAAAAAATAATGACATGGTAGTAACCGATATGGGAACAAGCTTTACATGTACCATGCAATCTTTTCAGGCCAAAAAAAATCAAAGGTTATTTACATCTAGTGGACTAGCCTCAATGGGGTATGGCTTACCCGCATCAATAGGTGCTTCTATAGGCAAAGGAGTAAATAAAAGAGTAATTTGCATCACAGGAGACGGAGGAATGTTATTTAATCTTCAGGAACTACAAACTGTTCAGCATTATAAAATACCAGCAAAAATATTTCTAATCGATAACGATGGATATTTAACGCAAAAACAGATGATGATTAAAAATTTTAAAAGATACGCAGGTGCCCATCCACCTAGTGGAATTAGTTGCCCTGATTTTATAAAAGTAGCAAAATCTTTTGGCTTTGCAACAGACACTATTACAGCAGATAAAAACTTAGACAGTAAATTAAAAACTATTTTATCAAATAATAAAGCTCATTTTTGTGTAATAAAAATACATCCAATGCAGGCATTAACACCAAGAGTGCTAATGAAGATGGCTCCAGACGGTACTTTCGCAAGAACTGGAATAGAAAGCATTTCCCCATTTTTACCAGAAGAAGAGCACAGAGATAATTTAAATTTTCTTACCTAAGCCAAATGAATATATTGGTCACTGGTGCATCTGGTTTAGTTGGTAGAGATCTTATTAAGGGCCTAGCAAAGAACAAAATAAAAAAAATTTTTGCAATTTACAATCTAAACAAAACTATTGCCAGCAAAAATAAAAATAAAAAAATTGAATGGATTAAGCACAATTTAAAAAATGAATTATCAATCAAAGATAAAATTGATTACATAGTACATTGTGCAGTTACTCATCATTTTTCAGAGAATAAAAATCGAAAACATTTTGAAGATTCAAATATAGAATCTATTAAAAATTTGATAAAATTTTCAAAAAAAAAAAAAATAAAATTATTAATAAATTTATCAACAATATCTATATACGGTAAAATAAAAAAAAAAATTTTAAAAGAAAATTATAAACCTTTAGAAGCTTCGTTGTTAGGAAGAACCAAAAAAAAAGCTGAAGATTTATTAAAAAAAAGTAATTTAAACTATATTAGTCTAAGATTACCTGGGATTTTGTGCTCTAATCTAAATCGCAAGAATCCAGTGTGGATACAAAAATTAATAATTTCTATAATTAAAAAAAAAAAAATACATGTCTATGACATAAATAACTATTTTAATAATTTAATTGACACAAAAGAAATTACAAAATTAATTCAATACCTCTTTAGTTATAAAAAAAATATAAGAGATACTTTTAATTTTTCAGCTTCAAACCCTATAAGATTAATCAAACTAATAAAAAATATAAAAAAAAATTTTAAATCTAATAGTTTAATAATAAATACAGATGCTAATAAATCTTTCTTTATTGACAGTTCAAAATTAAAAAATAAAATTAATTATCACACGTCCAGCGCATCGCTAATCTTAAAGAGATATATTACATATGAAAAAATTTAACTTATTAGACAATTACCCGAAGCCGCAAACAACAAGAAAAGTTAACACCCAATACAAAAATATTTCTCACAAATTATTAGCAATCAATCGTGGCAAAGAATTTTTTGATGGAAAAAGAAATATTGGGTATGGAGGCTACAACTACGATGGAAGATGGATACCGATAGCAAAAAAACTAATTAAAAAATTTAAACTTAAAGATGGATCAAAAATTTTACATATAAATTGTGAAAAAGGTTATCTTTTATTCGATTTAAAAAATATTAATAATTCATTTAAAATATTTGGACTAGAAACTTCAAGATATGCCGTATCTAAAGCTCCAAAAAAAATTAAAAATAATATAAAAATATGTAATTCTTACTCAAAACTAAATTACAAAAATAAAGAATTTGATTTAATTATATGTTTTGGGGCTATTTCATACCACGGTCTTAAAGATGCAGTAGCATTAATTACAGAAATTAAAAGAGTGTCAAAAAATAAAAGCTTTATTAACCTTGCTTCCTTCAAGACAAATAAAGATTATTGGCTAATGAGAGATTGGACCGTTTTAGGTAATTGTATATTGAGTGAAAAAGAGTGGTTAAAGATTTTACAGACCACTGACTATAAGGGACATTATGATTTTATTAACGCACAAACATTAAATTTAAAAAGAATATAAAATAATGAAAAATAAAAATTTAATATTTATGATTTGTGACGCGACCACGCAAGATAACATTAACTTTTTACAATCTTACCCTGCCACATTTCCAGGCTTTAACAAAATATTGAATAATTCTAAGATTTATAACAACTTTTTTGCATGTGCTCCAGTTACTGAAATGGTTTTGCCATCAATCTTTAGTGGTAGTTATCCTCTAGATCAAGGTGGCTATGAGAATGGAATGAAAGATAAAAAAGATAGTTTAATTAAAATTCTAGAAAATAACAACTACGATTTGAAAATATTATCTGCATCAAGTTGGCTGTCTAATATTTACAACTACTCAGACAATAATAAAACTATAGAACATCTTTTCAGCGTAGAAAATGCTTGGCAATCATTTCAAAAAGCCTATCTCCAATACATCAAGTTAAACCTGCAAGAAAATAATATTGAATTAAGTTATGTTAAAGAAGTTATTTTAAAACATTTTAATTTTTTTAAATTTTTTATAAAAGATGATTTTAGTTTTTTTACTAAGTTTATTTTAGGAATAAAAAAAAAAAATCACCAGAGTGTAATAAAAAATATTGATTTTCACATAAATCAATTCAGTAACAACCCACAAAAATATTTGTCAGAAAATCTTGACAATATGTTAAAAAGTAATTTTGGTGAATTTTTTTTCAAAAAAAATATTTCTTTTTCATTATATAAAATGTTTAATAAATTTTTTTGGAACGGTAAAAAAAGTGAAATACCAAATATATTCTTTGAAAAATTAAATTTTGAAATTAGATCACCTTCACAAAAAATGCTCGCTAACAAATTTTTTGAAAAACTAGAATTGTTTTGGTTGAAAGATGAAAAAAAATCTAAAGCAATATTTTTACATTTTTTTGATGTTCATGATCGTAATTTTTCATCTAATCAAATTTTTAAATACATAGCTGATGAGGGAAAAAATTTAACAAAAGAAATTAGACAGGAGTTTGCAGACGACAGAAAGTTAATGAGTCTTTTGTATGTAGATAAATTAATATTTAATTTTTTAAATAAAAATAAAGATAAATTAAAAAATTCTACCTTAGTGCTCACAAGCGATCATGGGGTAACTTTTCAAAACGGTGAGTCATGCTTAAATTCAACTTCTTTGCCAGGGTCGTTTCATGATGCTTACATAAACATTCCATTTATAGTTATGGATAATGAAGTTAAAAAGGAAATAAATAATAACTTACATTCCTCAATTGATATCCTTTCTATAGTGACAAAGGCCTTAAAAATTGACAAAAAAGCAGAGGACAATTTTAATTTCAACAACAGAAAATTGAACATCGACAATGACAACTATGTACTGCTAGAACATTGTCATAGAGGACCTAGTTCACAAAATTTAAAAAAAGGAATTGTATATCAATGTTTGAGAAGCATTAAGTACAAGTATATATATAAATCCAAGATACACCCTAAAGATCCTCAAAAAAATACACAAGAAATATTTATTGATTTAATAAGTGATCCAAAAGAAAAAAAAAACAGCATAAACGAGATAAAGTACATTGAAATAGTTAATAAAATTAGAGAGATAACTAAAAATAGATTAAATCAAATAATATAAAAATGAAAAAAAAAATAAATATAGTAGATGTAGGCGCAAGATATGGAATACATCCAAATTTTAGAGAATTAGAAAATACAGCTAATTATTATCTTTATGAAATAGATGAAAAGGAATGTGCTAGATTAAAAAAAAAATATAAAAAAAACAAAAATATTAAAATAATTAATCAAGGTCTTTACTCTAAAAAAACTGTTCTCAAGTTTAATTTAAGAAATCATCGTGGACTCAATTCAATATATTCCACTAATGATAGTTTCTTAAATGAAAATAAGTACAAAAAAAATCAGTTTAAAGAATTAGATAAAAAAAAAGTTTTATTTGATACTTTAGATAATACTTTGGGAAATAAAAAAATAGATTTCTTAAAACTAGATGTTGAAGGTGCGGAGCTAGAAGTTTTAAAAGGAGGAGAAAAACAAATAAAAAATAATGTTTTAGGAATTAGATCAGAAGTCACTTTTTCATCTGTTTATAAAAATGCCCCTATGTTTGGGGAAATAAATGATTATTTAATAAATAAAGACTTTGAGTTTATTAATTTTGATTACGCTGGCCGAGGTAATAAATTTGGAAAATATTCATTGCCAGGTAAATACGGACAACTAATTACAACAGATGCAGTTTGGATTAAAAAAATTTCCACGATAAGTAAAAAGGATTACGTTGCTAATTTAATTTCTATTTCAGCATTTCTTTTTTTAAATAACGCCGAAGATCTAGCTGTAGATCTTTTACTTGACTATACAAAAAAAAGTAAAAAAAATCTTAAAAAACTTTCTAAAGATCCAATTATTAGATTTATCAAAAATAAAATTTTAGTTTTATTTAAAACTTTATCTAATTCTCCTTATTTTAGTGAGACCGAGATAAACACAGATTTTAAAAATCTATTTGGCGAAAGCTTTCCAAAGTATCATAATTTTTATCAAAATAACTTTTAATCAAATGAGCATACACGTATCAACACTTCATTTTTTGCTAGCAATAAACAAAGAAAAAAAAATTAAAGGAAATTTTTTAAGTATTGGCAAACAAACTGTTTATATTTCATTTAAAAAAATTGAGAGTGTTTTTAATAAATATTTTAAAAAAAAAAATTTTAAAAAAAAGATCCTTAGTATTGATAACTTTACTAGAAATAAAAATCTAAAGAATATTGACGATTCTTCTCTTTTGAGTCTTTTTACCAAAACTAAGTACCATGCCTTGGATAAATCTTCATATGAAAATGCGGATAAAATTTTAGATTTAAATAATAAAAATATTCCAACAAAATTTGTAGGTAAATATGACTTTATTTATGACGGAGGAACATTAGATAATATTTTTTCTCCTTCACAAGGAATATCTAATTTTTCTAAAATTTTAAAAACAAACGGGAGAATATTGCATACAAATGTTGGAGGTGCTTGGCCAGGTGCGTACTGTTCTTTTTCATGTGAGTGGTTTTATAGTTTTTATGCAAATAATAATTATAAAAATGTTCAAGTATATTTGCTCATACCTGAAAAAGGTGAATGGCCAAACCCAAATTATTCTATCTATTTATACAGCCCACATTTTAAAAGAAAAAAAAATTACGATCCTTTGTATGCATCTAAACAAAGAGACCTAACGGGTGCGACCATCATATGTTATGCAGAAAAAGGAGAAAAAAGTTCAAATAATAAAATTCCAATACAATCCCATTACATTGAAAAAGACGAAAGCGACTGGAGAAAGAAAAGTATAATATTTTCAAAAAAAAAAATTAGTAGTCTTATGTTAGATAAAAAAATAAATAAAAAAAAATTACCCTTTTTGTCTAATCATTATAAATTTATAGGTTCTATAAATTAATACTAAAATTAATTTTATTCGTGTTAAATATTTCATTTATAATTAAAAAAATAATTTTATTATTTTTCTTTGCACCTTTTGCTGTGATAGTAAAATTATTAAAAAAAATTTTTAAATTTGAAGCATATTATTTAACTTCTTATAGAATAGGTAATCTAGCAATTGGACCAGAAATTTTGTGCAAAACAGTAAGATCAAAAAAAAAAACATATTTAATTTTTGAAAAACCGATATCAAATATTTTTTTGTATAATCTATATAAAAAAAAACTAAAAGATTTTAATATTATTTGTTTAAAAGATAATTTTTTTATAAAAGCAACAAACAAAGCTAACTTCTTATTTTCAAAAAATGAGATTATAAAAAGATATAAAATTGATAGAAGTAAGTTTTATATTTTCGATAACAAAAAAAAATTTTTAAATTTAAAAAAAAAAGATATAAATTATGGTTATGAATCTATAAAAAAAATTAATTTGCAAAAAAAAGATAAATGGATATGCATCCATAATAGAGATTCTAAGTACTTAGATTCAATAGATAAATCAAAAAATTGGAGATACCATAACTACAGAGATTATTCTATAAATAGCATGTTACCATCTATTAAATATTTTATAAGCAAAGGCTACAAGGTAGTAAGAATAGGTAAAAATTCTAATGAAAAAATATCATATAAGCATGCAAGTGTAATCGATCTACCTTTCAATAAAATTAGAACAGATTTTATCGAAATTTTTTTAGTAGCAAATTGTGAATTTTTTATAGGAACATCAAGTGGTGCGTTTAAACTGGCAAGAATATTTAGAAAACCAGTCTTTCTGATTAATGTATGTCCTTTCGAAAGTTTATTTGTTGAGAAATGGAATTACCCAGCAATTTTTAAAAGATTATTCCATACTAAATTGAGAAATTATGTAAAAATTTCTAATATTATCAAGCAAAAACTTGCATTTATTAATGACACTCGAGTCTTTAGAAAAAAAAAATTAGAATTTAGATCTAATACTCCAAGTGAAATATTAAATTTTTCAAAAGAGATTTTAGAATTTTTAAAAAATGAATTATCTTTTTATAACAATAAGCTGTATAGCGATAAACTCTACAAATTCCAAAATATTATAAAAAAAGATTATAAGATTAGCAGAATGAAATTCCAAAATCATATTGGAAAAGCCTTTTTATTATCAATAAAATTATAATCATAAATTATGTTCAGTATTTATAAAAAAATTTTTAATTTAAACGAAAAAAAAAATATCAATTTTTTCTTTATATTTATTTTTATTTCAACTATTCTTGAAACCTTTAGTGTGGGCCTGGTAGTACCAGTAATTTATTCTTTAATAGACTTTAGTATTTTTGATAACTTCTTATTTTTAAAAAAATTATTTATCGATTATTCTCTTCTTAAAGTATTTTTCTCTCAAGATAATTTTTCTGATAAACAACATTTTATTTCAACTGGTTTGTTTCTTATGGTTTGCTTCTTTTTTTTGAAATCAATTTTTCTGACTTATGCAAATTTTTTTCAAATAAGATTTATAAATAATTTAAATTTGAGATGGAGTAGCGACCTTTATAAAGGTTACTTAAATCAATCGTATAATTTTCATGTTACAAATAACTCTGCTTTACTAATCAGAAATATTTACGAAGCTCGAACCTGCTCTTCAACAATTCAGTCATTGTTAATTGTGCTTTTAGATTCTTTAGTCTTGATAGGTATAATGATCTTAATATTATCTATATATCCTGCTACCTCAATGCTACTTTTATTATTTCTTATATCAATAAGTTCTTTATTTTATTTTTTTACTAGAAATTATGTTTATAAGCTCGGTAAAGAGAGACACTATAGAGATGGAGTAGTTCAAAAGTTTATGCAAGAGGGTCTTGGTGGTTTTAAGTTATTAAAAATAATGAATAAAATAAACTTTTTCTCAGATAATTTTCTTTTAAATAAATTAATTTCTGTCAATACAACAATAAAAAATGAAAATTTAAAAGTTCTACCTAAAATTTATTTAGAGTTATTAATTGTAATAATTATTTGC
>Ga0307986_10003594_pt1 | contig 10723 bp, 12 predicted proteins | sample EllFjometageno82_FD_203170 | JGI IMG/M metagenome (GOLD analysis project Ga0307986, IMG submission 203170) | Marine microbial communities from Ellis Fjord, Antarctic Ocean - #82 | ecosystem: Environmental > Aquatic > Marine > Unclassified | place: Southern Ocean | collected 2014-10-09
TAATTATATTATATAAAATTACTAATATAAAAACTATATCAAAGAATAGAACATCTTCTTTTATAAATTCAACTAAACTATTCATTACCAAAAGGCTTCATGACTAAAATTAATTTTGGTAAAAGTGTCAGCACAGAAATTAGCGCCAAAAGCATTGCTATGCCGGTAAAAACACCAAAATAAATAGTTGGTATGAAATTGGATAGCACTAGAATAGAAAATCCAAAGACAATAGTAATTGACGTATTAAGTATAGCTACTCCAACCGTACTGTGACATCTATCGACTGTTTGATTATAATTTTTTGTTTTCTCAAATTCTTCTTTAAACCTATAAATATAGTGAATACTATTATCTACCGCAATACCAATAGTAATTGCAGCTATTGTGATCGTCATCATGTCTAAAGGAATTCCGAGAAGACCAATAATTCCTAAAATAAAAAATGCAGCCATAAAATTTGGCACAACCCCAATAAAGGAAAGCATTAAATTTCTAAAAAGCAGTAAAAACATCAATGAAATTCCAATCATAACAACACCTAAAGTTAAAATTTGCGATTTAAAAAGACTTTGCAATAAATTATTAAAAAGAATTACAACACCTGCTAATTTAAAATCATTTTTTTCTAACCCAACTTGAGTTATTAATTCATCTTTTATTTTATTAATCAGATCGTTTCTTCTGAGATCTTTTATAGAATCTTTAATTCTAACACTAATTCTAGCTTCGTTATCTTTTACCGATACATAAGGAGATATAATTTCTTTTTTAATTTCTTCGGGTATTTTACTGTATAAAACTCCAGTTTCTAAAGTTTCAAGTTTGTTACCAGTTAAATCTTCCGCTACTCTTATAATTGATCCAAAAGACATAACCTTTCCTATCTCCGGCAAAGAATCCAAGTAATCATGCACCCTTAAAATTTTATCTATCTTATTTCTTGTAAACCAATATTTTGCTGGATCGTCTTTGTTATCTTGATTGTCTTCATCCCATTCTGAGAACTCATCATCTTTTTCACCTTCTTCTTTGTTATCAGGAAATTTTAAAATAACATCTAAAGTAGTTGTTCCACCAAGTTTATCATCAATAAGCTTCATTCCTTTATATATTTCAGTTTTCTTGTCAAAATAATTAATAAAACTATTTTCTACTTCTAGTTTTGAAATACCGAATACACTTAAAGCTATTATTACTAAAGCAGAGCCAAATATAATTGAGGTATTATTTTTGGTAAAATCACTAAGTATTTTAGTTATCCTAGATTCTGAATCTTTTTCGTAAGTATTATCTTCGATATTACTAAATGTATTAAGAAGAGCAGGAACTAAAGTAAAAGTTATAACTACAGATACAATAAGTCCTAATGTCATCATCCAACCAAAATCTATAATAGGTTTTATGCCACTAAATATTAATGACAAAAAAGCACAAATAGTAGTTAATGCAGTATAAAGTATCGGCAAAAACATTTTACTACTGGCCTCGTATACCGCTTCTTGAATACTAAAATTTTTAAATTCTTTTTTGATTTGCAAAAACCTTACGGTGATATGAATGTTCATTGCCATATTTAATATCAGCATTAGAGCAATAAAATTTGAAGAAATGACTGTAACTTTCCAACTTAGCAATCCCAAAACCCCAATCATTGTACCTACTGAAAATGCACATCCCAACAAAGGAATTACAACCAGTTTAATTTTCTTAAAAATTAACCACAACGTAAAGATAATGAATATAAAAACACCAATGCCGAAGACAACAATGTCGCTTTGAACAAATGACATCATATCATCAGTTATCATGGGTAAGCCACCCAAGTGTATTTGAGCATTTTCACCATATTTTTTAATTACACGCCTAATCTCATTAATATTCTGGTGATTTTTTTGATTATATAAATCTCGATAAGAGTCGTATTCATCTTTAAAAATATCTCTATTTGTCTTTTGTATGTTGTTTAGATTTCCTTCTAGTTCCAGGTTAAAGTAATTATTTTTAGTTTTTATGAGTTCATTTAATTTTTTATCTTTCTTCAAATAGACAACTACACTCGAAGTTTTGCCGTCTCTACTGATAACATAATCTCTATAAATTGGACTATTAAGAATTTCCTCAAAACCTTTTTCTTTATTTATTTCTGGATATGATAAAGTTTTATAATTCTTCAATCTTTCCATAAGAGGTGCGTCACTATTTTTGAAAAGTGGCACGTCAATCACAGTTAGTACGCTATCAACCCACTCAAGCTTTTCAATTTTTGACTTTAGAAATTGAAGATTAATAATTGTCTCTTTATCAGTAAAGCTTGAAACTGGTGTATAGGTAAGAACTAGATAGTCTTTTGAACCGTATCTTTCATTAACTTCTCTTAAGTACTTTAGATCAGTATCACTCTCAAGAAGTAATGAGTCAGTAGATGCGTCTAATTTAAAATCTTTTGAAAAATATAAAAAAAAAGACAGTACGCAACAAACTAAAACTATAGCAGTTTTTGAGAAATCGATAATTAGTGTTTTGTAAATTTTGCCAAACATCACCTAAGACCAGATATATCTTAAATTTTAGATAACTAAAGTATTAATTTTTAGGTAAGTCTTTAAATTTAGTAAACATGCCTTCAAATTCTACGTGTACAGTCCCAGTAGACCCATGTCTATGTTTGCCAATAATAAGATTAGCTAAACCGTGAATGTCACTCATTTTTGATTGCCATTCTGCATGTTCGATAGATCCTTGCTTAGGTTCTTTCTTCTCGAGGTAATACTGCTCTCTATAAACGAACATCACAACGTCAGCATCCTGCTCAATAGAACCTGATTCTCTAAGGTCAGAAAGTTGTGGAATTTTATCGTCTCTTTGTTCTACTGCTCTTGAAAGTTGTGAGAGAGCGACAACGGGTAAATTTAGTTCTTTAGCTAATGCTTTCAAGCCTTGTGTTATCTCTGAAATTTCTTGGACTCTTCCATCCATTCTCTTTGAGTTTGTTCTCATTAACTGGATATAATCTACAACAATTAATTTTAATCCAAATAACCTTTTAATTCTTCTTGCTCTATTGCTTAGTGTTGAGATCGCAATAGCTGGCGTCTCATCTATATAGAGTGGTAGATCATATATATTTCTTGATGCTTCTATATAACGGTTTAATGTTTCCTCTGAAGCTTTACCCGTTCTTATCTCATGAGAAGAGATTCTAGCTTGTTCAGATAGAATTCTAGTTGATAGTTGTTCCGACGACATTTCTAAAGAAAAAAATGCTATAGAACCTTTCTCGTTATTGTTCTGAATAGTTTTTGCTGCGTGATAAGCAATATTAGTTGCAAGAGCTGTTTTGCCCATTGATGGTCTACCTGCTATAATAATTAAATCAGACTTATGCAGTCCACCTAATTTTTCATCTAAATCAGTTAATCCCGTAGGAACACCTACAATACCCTGATCACTTTTCATGGCCAAAGTTGCCATTTCTATAGTTTGATCAACTGCTTGATTGAATTTTAAAAAAGTTTGTGAAAAATTTCCTCTCTCGGCTAAATCAAATAATGACTTTTCTGCATCCTCAATAATATTTTCCCCCGTTTTCTCCGCCTGGTCATCTTTTGCCTGGCCTGAAACATCATCAGAAATAAATATTAGTTCTCTTTTAACATACATTTCATGAATTATTTTTGCGTAGTCTATGGCCTGCTTAATAGAAGAGGAAAATCTTGTTAATTTAATCAAATAATCAACACCACCAACTTCACTTAAACCAGAATCATTTTCAAAATAGTTCTTTAAAGTAATAGGATTAGCGATCATTCCTTTATTATTTAAATTTTCCACAACTTCATAAATTTTTCTATGAACAGGGTCAAAAAACTTTCCAGCATTTACAATGTTTGAAATTTCATCAATAATATCGTTATTGACTAAAACTGAACCAATTAGAGATTGTTCTGCTTCTATGTTTGAGGGTAATTTGTTTTCTTCTGTGCTGTTTAATGCTAATTTTATTTTTTCCATATAAATTATAATAGTTTAAGAAAGTGTAATAGAAAATTAAAAGTTACACACTTTTTTTTCCCCCTGTGGAAAAATATTATTTAAATTTAGATAGAGTCTATTTTATCAACTTGTAAATTAACATTCACTGTAATTTCTGCGTGCAAATTTATGTTAATTTTATATTTACCAACCTGGGTAATTTCTTGTCTTAAATCAATTTGTGAAGGATTAATTGTAACTTTGAGCACGTCTACAAAAGCGTTTGACACTTCTTTTGGTTTTATAGAGGCATACAATTCACCATTTTCTTTAGATTCTTTATTAAATTTTAGAGTCTTATTTAAAATTTTATCGGCTATTTCTTTAAATTGTTTTTTTGCTTCTTCATTTTTTTTATTTAATTCATTTTTTTTATTCCCTACAAATTCAATATTTTCTTTACTAGCCCTTAAGGCTTTACCTTGCCTTAAAAGGTAATTTCTACCAAAGCCATTTTTAACTTCAACTTGGTCACCAATTTTTCCAAGTTTCATAATATTTTCTAAAAGTATGATCTGCATAACTAAATTAAACCTAAGATCTTAGCTTTTTTTATTTCACTGGTTAATTTTCTTTGTTTATTTTGGGAAACAGAAGTTATCCGAGATGGCATAATTTTGTCTGTATCAGAAATATACCTCTTAAGTAATTTAATATTCTTGTAATCAATAACAGGAGCATTTTTTCCTGATAAAGGGCAATTTTTAGAAAATCTCGAGTCGCTTTTTTGGAATAAACTAAGTTTAGTTAAAGCATTTTGAGGCTTTTTAAATTTCTTATTATTTTTTCTTTTCATTATTATCTTTTTCTTTAAAATATTCTGTTTCTGTATCTAATTTTTTATATTTTACCGTTAAATGTCTAAGTAAGGAGTTGTCAATTACACTACTTTTTCTTATCTCTTCTAAGGTTTTGCTTTCTCCCTCAAATTTGTAGTGAATATAAAAACCTTTTTTATAAGCTTTAATTTTTTTTGCAAAACTTAACAACCCCCAATTTTCTACCTTTACAATTTTACCATCTGATTTAGTAATTATTTCTTTATATTTTGTTTCTATTTTTTCTAAATCAGGCGTAGAAATGTCCTGTTTTGCTATTAATGTATGTTCGTAAAAATTCATTCTGCTATTTTTAACTGTTTATTTATTTAAAGAACGGTTTTATACTATTATAAGTAAGTCAATTCAACACTAATAATGTTATAAAAAAGCATTGATATAAATGAAAGCTGTATTATTTCCAGGTCAAGGTTCACAAATAGTAGGTATGGGAAGTGAATTTTATAATAACTTTCCTAATGTTAAAAAAATTTTTTTAGAAGCAGACGAAGTGCTTAACTTCAAAATATCTAAGATTATACTCGACGGTCCAGAGAACGAACTTAAACTTACACAGAACACACAACCTTCAATACTTATAGTTAGTTACGCAATTTTTTCGGTTTTAAAAAAAGAATTTAATTTTGATATGGAAAAAGTAAAATATTTTGCCGGACATTCATTAGGTGAGTATAGCGCCTTACTCTGTGCAAACGCTATAAATTTTAAAGATGCTTTAAAATTAATTTTTGAAAGAGGAAAATCAATGCAAGAAGCTGTACCTATAGGCCAAGGAAGCATGTTAGCAGTTCTTGGCTCTAGCGTTGAAGAAATAAAAAATTTTTTAACTCTATTAAAAAATAAAGGTGTTTGTGAAATTGCCAATGATAATGCAAATGGTCAGATTATTCTAAGTGGCAATATCGAGGCTATTGAAGAATTTAAGGATATTTTAAAAAAAAATAAAAAAAAGGGCATCACACTCCCAGTTAGTGCTCCTTTTCATTGTTCATTAATGAATTCTGCAGCTATTAAAATGAAAGAAAAGATAGATAATACAAATTTTAAAAAACCTGACTATGAAATTATAAGTAATGTCACTGCTCTTCCCACAAACAACCCGGAGGATATTAAAAATTTATTAGTTCAACAAATTTACTCAAAAGTAAGATGGAGAGAAAGTATACTTTTTATGGGAAATAAAAAAATTAATGATTTTGTAGAAATTGGACCCGGAAAAATTTTATCAGGTTTAATTAAAAGAATATTACCCAGCAGTAAATCCTTTAGTGTTAATTCAATAGATGATATTAAAAATTTAAATAATGAATCTTAAAGATAAAAAAATATTAATTACTGGTGCAACAGGAGGTATTGGTTATAGTTTAGTTAAAAAATTTTCTGACTTAGGGTCTGTAATTTTAGCTACGGGAACTAATCAAGATAAATTAGACAAGCTTAAAAATGAATTTAGCAATGTTAAGATTAAAAAATTTAAACTTGATGAGCACTTAAAAATAGAGGAGTTCATAGAATCTTGTCACAACGATCTTGGAGGACTTGACGTTTTGATTAATAACGCTGGAATAACACTGGACAATCTCTCTGTTAGATTAATGGATGAAAATTGGAAAAAAGTAATTGATATTAATTTAACTTCAACCTTTTTGATGTGTAAGTATTCTATAAAAAAAATGTTGAAGAAAAAATATGGAAAAATTATAAATATTACCTCTATAGTCGGACACACTGGTAACCTTGGGCAAGCAAATTACGCTGCTTCTAAAGCGGGTATCGTTGGTTTTTCTAAGAGTTTAGCAATTGAATATGCAAGAAAGAATATAAATGTTAATTGTATTTCACCTGGTTTTATAAAAACCGAAATGACAGATAAGATTGACGATGAGTTTAAAAAGGCGCTTATAGCGAAAATACCAAGCGGTGATTTAGGGTCAGGACAAGATATTGCAAATTGTGCAGTTTTTTTAGCATCTAGTATGTCCGATTACATAACTGGAGAAACTATACATGTTAATGGAGGCATGTATATGGCTTGACAATTATTAATATTAATTTAATAACAATTTTTATCATAAATTGAAAAATAGGATTTTATATGTCAGATGTTAGTGAAAAAGTAAAAAAAATAGTAGCAGACCACCTTGGAGTAGAAGGAGAAAAAGTTACAAACGAAGCAAGCTTTATAGACGACTTAGGAGCAGATAGTTTAGATACCGTAGAATTAGTAATGGCATTTGAAGAAGAATTTGGATCCGAAATTTCAGATAGTGAAGCAGAAAAAATATTAACCGTCGGTGATGCAATTAAGTTTATTGAAAGCAAATCTACAAGTTAATTTTTATTTTAAAACTGAGCTCAAATGACTTCCAGTAATGGTAGTGTAATGATAATTTTGTCATCTCCCTCAGGAGCAGGGAAAACAACACTTACTAAAAAAATTCAGCAAAAATATCAAAACTTTAAAATATCCGTTTCACACACCACAAGAAAACCAAGATCTAATGAAGTAGAAGGCGTTGATTATTTTTTTGTTAATCATGATGAATTTAAAAAAAAAATTAAAAAAAAAGATTTTTATGAACATGCTAAGATATTTGACAATTATTATGGAACATCTAAAGACTCCATAAATTCTCTTACGCAAAAAAATAATGATATTTTGTTTGATATTGATTGGCAGGGAACACAACAACTATCTAAGTTTAAAGAATTAAATCTAATAAAAATATTTCTAATTCCTCCAAATAAAAAAGAATTAGAAAAAAGACTTATTCAGAGAAATCAAGACAAACCTGAGGTAATAAAAAAAAGGCTAAAAGCTTACGATGATGATATTTTTCACTGGTCCGATTATGATCACGTAATTATTAACGATAGTCTTGAGTATTGTTTTATACAAATAGAAAAAATAATTACAGAAGCAAAAATTTACAAAAAGTTATAGTTTTTTCTCAAAACACTCTGTAATTTTGTAGTATTCTTTTTCAGTTAACTGATTTGGCCTTAAGCTTAAGTTAATTTTAAATTTTTTTGCTATTTTTGAAGGATCTTTAAATAGTGTTTTAAATGCTTTGTTTACCATTTTTCTTTTTTTTGAAAAAAAAATGTGTGTGATTTTTTCAAGATTAGAAATATCTTTAACTTTAAAATCTTTATTTAAGATGGGTTCAAAAACCAAAACCGTAGACTTGACCTTTGGTGTTGGATAGAAACAGTTTTTAGATACATTAAAATGACTAGTGATCCTTAACCTACTATTTGTAAGTACAGCTAATCGCCCAAAAGCAGTAGAACCATGTTTAGCTAAAATCTTATCTGCTACTTCTTTTTGAAACATTAGGATAAGTTTTTGATATTTAGGTAACCATTTTTCAAATTTAATTAATTGAACTAAAATTTGAGAAGATATATTATAAGGAAGATTGCCTATTATTATAGAATTACTTTTTATTTTATTTTCTAACTTAAGTTTTAAAACATCATTATTAAAAATTTCAATATTCTTTGTATTTTTAAATTGATTTTCTAAACCATCTATCAATTCAGAATCTTTCTCGATCAAAATTAAACTTTTAGGTTTTTGTTCTATTATCTTTTTTGATAAATTTCCAGTTCCTGCACCAATTTCAACAATATGATTTTTACTTATGTCTGATAATTTTATTATTTTAGCTAAAATATTGTTATCAATTAAAAAATTTTGTCCTAAGGATTTTTTAGGTTTGATCATTAATATTATTTAAAAAATTTATTGCACTAATTAAGCTTTGTGGATTAGCTTTATTTAAGCCAACTATATCTTGTGCTGTACCGTGATCAGGAGATATACGTAAGTACTTCAATCCTAGCGTAATATTAATAGCGTCATATCCGTATAGAGCTTTGAAAGGGGCCAACACTTGATCATGGTACATACCAACAATAACATTATAATCAATTTTTTTCTGGTTACTGAAAATAGTATCAGCTGCAAATGGACCTTTAATATCTACACCCAAGTTTTTTAATTTTTTAATAGCAGGTTTAATTATCTTATTTTCAATTGAATTTGGACGATTTTCGCTGTTGTGTGGGTTTAAACCTAAAATAGCAATTTTTGCTTTTTTTTTGAACAATTTTTTGTAGGAAGTGTTTAAAGTAATTATTTTTGATTTAATTAATTCATCTTTTATTTTGCTAGTTATATTTTTAATTTCCAAATGAGTTGTTAAGGGCACTACAGATAATTTTTTATTATAAATCATCATAACTTCTTTATTTTTAATATTATTTTTACTAGCTAAATACTCAGTAACACCTAAAAATTTTTTTTTGAAAACTGTTTTGTTAACAGGAGCATTTATAAAACCCTTAATTTTTTTTTTTGATGCTAAATTGTGAGCAACATCTAAACTGTTGAGCACATAATTTTTTGTTTCAAGAATACTTAGTTTTAAGGTAGATTTACAATTTAAAGGAACATCTAGAATATTAAGAACTTTTTTATTTTTTATCTCTTCAATTGAATTAATTTTATATATATCAATTTTTAAACCATATTTTTTTATTTGATTTTTTAAAAGGAGAAAATTTCCAATTACAAATAAATTTCTTTTTATCTTAATCTTTTTCCATGATTTAACTATTATCTCAGAATTTATACTGTTGGGTTCACCAGCAATTATTGCAATTAAATTTCTCATAAAAAATTTACTGATACAGTGTTTTCTAAATTAGAAAAATGAGATCTAGAAAATAGGCTTAGTTTTTCTTTTTTTTTCTTATTTATAACTTGATTTTTTATTTTTTCTTTATCTAGTTCTCTTTTTTGCTCTTTAATGTCATTTACTCTTAAAATTGAAACAGAATTTTCATTTAATATTGGTTTTGATATTTCTTTAATATCAAGATTTTTTATTTTTTCTAAATATTTATTGGATAAAGACGCACTAGAAAGCCACCCAACAAGACCACCGTTTTTTGCGGTTGGGGAAATGCTAATTTTTTTTGCAACAAATTCAAAACTTTCATTTTTAATCATTTCCAAAATTTCATTTATTTTTTGTTTATTAAACTCAGAGTTTGAAATTTCAATTTCTGATAGGTTATATTCAAATATATTTGAATTTGCTAAAATTTGAACATCATTTTCTAGCTCTATAGGATTTATATTAATTTGATTTTGATAGATTTGATAAATTAACGTGTTCCACAGAAGTTGAACTTTATATTGTTCAATATAAACATCATAGTTTAACTTATTTTTTTCGAACAGTGTTTTTAAACCATCGGTGTTTGTTTCAAATCTCGCCGCTACCTGTTCAATATGATTTTTTAAATCTTCTTTGTTAAAGATTGTTACTTTACGTTTATTAATTTCACTTCTTTTAATTGATATATTAATTAAATTTTTAACCGCATCATTTTTAACATTATTAATATTTTCTTGTGTGATTTCTATCTTTCTTAAATATAGATAAGTTATTATTTCGTTTTGAATGTCGATAGAAGATATTATTGTGTTGCCCACTTTAACCACGATGGAATTATTAATTTGAGCTTTTATCTCTGCAAAAATAGAAATATTTATTATAAAAAAAAAAAATAGGTTTATTAAAAATTTATTTATCATTGGGCTAAACCGGGACTATTTATGTCACCAAAAGGAATAATAGAAATTGTAAACATTAGAGTATTTGCAGGCTCTATATCTCTATCAGTATAAAACTCCCTTCTATACGCAATTCCAGCTTTTAGACAATCATTGATGTAATTGTAGCTCAGGTTATAAAATTCAGCTGAACTTGTTAAAATATTTCTTTTCGTAGAGAAACCTAACTCAGTAGAATCGTTGAGCATATAATTTGCAT
>Ga0307986_10003595_pt1 | contig 10721 bp, 8 predicted proteins | sample EllFjometageno82_FD_203170 | JGI IMG/M metagenome (GOLD analysis project Ga0307986, IMG submission 203170) | Marine microbial communities from Ellis Fjord, Antarctic Ocean - #82 | ecosystem: Environmental > Aquatic > Marine > Unclassified | place: Southern Ocean | collected 2014-10-09
TAGAGGGTGGACGTTTGATTTGTAATCATCAGGTCACGAGTTCGACTCTTGTTGCCGGCACCATCTTCCCTTTTTTAATTTAAATACAAATGGCCTTATTGGCATGGGAATTGCATATGTAGGTGTGTGCGTTAAGAATTAATTCTTTCCCCCTAAAGATGTTGAGTACAAATTCAATGCAAGGCTTAGCGCACACTTTCCGAACTCCCAGCCACAATGATTGCCGGCTAGGTTTCCCTGTTTTATAAAGTGTACTCTAGCGTGAGATTGAGCAATCTACCCCTGGGGTCGTGCACTCTAGTATCAAAACTAAAATCAGGCGCGTCATACAATAACGGCGCTTTCTTATCCAAGACATTCATAATACCCAGACCAATTTCCAGTGCGCCCTGAGATAAGTCTATGGATTTAGTCACTGATAAGTCGTGAACTAAAAATGCTTTGACTTGATTGGTGTATCCAAGACTTTGCGCTGCAGCTGGAATAGATCGCTCATTAGAATAGCCGTCAACGTACCTTGAATTCAGGCCAAGGAAATAATCTTTAACCTTCCATGAAAGAAATGTATTCAGCCTGAGCTCAGGCAAGGAATGAGTGTGAGCATCGTAATTAAACTTACCAACACGATTCACCATGACCATATGCTCTGCTTCATTTTCACCCTCTTCATGATCCTCGTGATCTTCGTGCTCTGGTGTTAAAAAATCTGCAAGCTGTGTGGCTTTAATGCTGATATTAAAATCTCCGTACAAGGTAGATTTTTCAACATTGAGCTCAACATCTAAACCGTTCACCTCTGTACGCTCTTCATTAAAATAAGTAGTGCTCACTGCAATTAAATCTCCAAATTGATTCCTGGTGATGCTCGCTCCATTTGGGTTGGTGTTAAGCATAACTTGCGCGCTCTCGACCTCGATGCGATCTTTGTAGTCTATGGACCAATAATCTACGGTGAGATCAATATCATCTGTTAGATTCCAGATAAACCCAAGGCTAATATTCTCAGAGGTGGCAGGCTTTAAATTTGCATTGCCTAATTGGGCCAAGCGAACAAATGGTGAGCTATCAATATCTCGAACACTTCCTAGTTGAATCTCAGAAGAAAATAACTGAGCCATAGACGGCGAGGTGAATGAAGTGCCTACGGATCCCCTCAAAATTAAGCGATCGCTCGGGGAATACTTCACTGATAGTTTTGGGTCAAATGATGAATCATTTTGCAGGCGCTCATACCTTCCAGAAACGACTAGATCTAGATGAGACAAAATAGTTTTATTCGCCTCAAAAAATACCGCTTTCTTTTGCCTGTCAGTATCTACGTTCTTGCCGCCGCCAAGAAATAATAGATCAGCGCCCTTGATGAGCTTCCCATCAGCATCAAACGAAGCTCTGCTGCTCTCTGAATAGTTGATGTCTAAGTTTTCATTGTTCACTTGAAAACCTAAAGCAAAATTAATGCCTTGGGCTTGACCTGTCAGAATTCCATCGAGCGATAATAAGCTGCCGGTCTTGGTGGATGTCTCCGAGCCTTTAACGTATTCGATTAAGCTTGCAGCATTTTCCAGTGGCATAAAAATATTCCACTGGTCTTGTCCGCTGTCACCGCCCTGCCCCAAAATGGCCGCTTCAAATCTAGATTGCATGGTATCTGGGCGATTGTGCTTATTTTGATGCTCGCTTGCAGTTAATGAAAGCTCAAAATTGAAATCTTGATTAATATCAAACTCGAAACTATTACTAAAATGATACTGAGAAATATTTTTTGGTGACTTGGGCGATGGAAAGGCAGAGCCTAATGGCCTGCCATACCAAATCACTGGAACATTAAAAGGGCTGCCGCCTTGCCCAGGCAGCACTTCCTTTGAGAGGTATGCTAGAGCAGGATACGAAGGAGATTGAGGATTATCGTTCACATCTATGGCAGCGGTCAGAAGCGTCATAGAGTAATGTAGTGCCTGAAAATCACGTTCAAAGTTTACATAGCCTTTTAAGTGATCTTCATCATTGACTAAGTTAAACCTTTCGCCATACAGGAGCTTGCAAAAAGGGCCCTCAATAACCCCGCCATTTTCTATGCAATTAGGATCTTTGGCCCAGGATCCGGCATCATAATTTCCACCGTAAGGACCAGAGGCAATGACATCGGCTGCTGTCACTTTAAAGGTATTGCCCAAGGCACTTAAGCCAAGCTCTGACAACTTAGGTATCTCGCTTGCATTAAGAGGTGATCGAGTAAGTAAGCTCACAGCTGCAACAAAATTTCCACCAAAGGATTCAGCGCCATACATCACTCCCATAGAGCTGTCTTGCTGATTGTAATTAGTAGTTTTTTGGCTGGCCAATGAAATTTTTAAACCATCATACGAATGGTAGGTGTGAAAATTTATAACTCCAGCCACAGCATCAGAACCATACAATGAGGTAGCGCCATCTTTTAAAATTTCGATTCTTTCCAAGGCAATCTCAGGAATAATGTTGACATCAATATAACCCTCTCCCTCATGAGATGGGGTGCCAGCATGAGTCTGTCGCTTGGTGTTAATCAGCACAAGTGTTGAAGCATGATCCAGGCCCCTGAGAGTGATGGCAGCCATTCCTTGGTCTACTCCATCCAAAGCATTAGTCTGAAAATGTGAGCCAGAGGCAACGCTTAAGTACTTGCTAATTTCAGCAACGGTCGAGACTCTGAGCTGCTTAAATTCTTCATTGGAAATAACGTCAACCGGAGAGGCGTTGGCCTCTCTTGATTCTATATAAGAGCCAACTGAAATAATTTCTTCAATCTCATCGGCAAACAATGCAGATGGGAATAATCCAAAAAATAAAAATACAAAAAATAAAAAATTAGAATGTGTCATAAAAAAACTCCTTTAAAAATGAAATGACAAAAAATGTAATTACAAATTAAATTTTAGGAGGCGCTCTGGAGTAAAAAGATTTCTGAGGTTTTAGATAAAAAGTTTTAGCAATTATAAAAGTTCTGACGCTCCTAAAAGTCTTAGAAAAATAAAAAGAGAGGGTTTCAATGGCAGGTGAATGCTCATTTTTACAAGCCTGGCATTCAGCTTGAGGTTTCATCTCTAAAATATTCTCAGGGGTATGGGCGAAGGAATGCAGTGATATACTGGCAAGGAAAAACAATCCAATAAACGTGATTAATTTATTATTCGTGCGCATTTCAAGATACTATTAGCATCCAAAGAATATTACAAGCCTATAATCCTACAAATGATCTATAAAGAAGCCATTCAAGATGCAATTTCAATGCATGACCTCCCAGAAACCTGGTCTTCTGAAATACTCAAGGAAGCCGAGCTTATTGCCGAGAAAACCAAACAAACTAAGTACAGAAAAGATCTAGCCAAGCTACCATTTGCAACGATTGATGGGGAGGATGCGAAGGACTTTGATGATGCAATATATTGTCAAAAAAACGCTGGCGGCTTTACCCTGTATGTCGCGATTGCTGATGTATCCTTTTATGTGGAAGTTGGCTCTAAGCTGGACAAGGAAGCTCTAAAAAGAGGAACATCCATTTACTTTCCTGGAACCGTGATCCCAATGTTGCCTGAAAAGCTTTCAAATGATATTTGCTCTCTCCGGCCTAACGAAGACAGATGTGCGATGGTTTGCCAAATGTCTCTTGATGCCAAAGGAAATAGAGTGAGCTACAAATTCTACAGCGCTCTCATCAACTCTAAAGCTCGCTTAACTTATAAGCAAGTCGAAGGTCACATCAAGAGCTCTGAATTACTAAAAGATCTAGAGGTGGTAGATTCAATTAATGCCCTGGAGCAATTAACCACAGCAAGGCTAAAAATTAGGCAGCAAAGACAAGCCCTGGAGATTAACCCCAAGGAAGCGATTTTAGAGCTGGCAAGTAACAAGGAAGTAAAAAGCATCGTCATCAAAAGACCTTTAAGAGCGCACAAGCTAGTGGAAGAATCCATGTTGCTAGCAAATGAATGTTCGGCGGAATTCATGCAAGAGCGCTTTGGATTTGGGGTATTTAGAATTCATGAAGATCCGGATCCAAGCAAGCTGGAGGTATTAAAAAAATATTTTCAAATGCCTGCTCAGGTTGCTAAGCAGTCCTCGCCTCTTGAAACCATCAATTATTGCCTAAAGCAAGCGACTGAAAAGAAAGATGACAGTGGTCAGATTTTAGTGCTCCAGACTCTAGCCAGAGCAGAATACTCCACGAATAATCTAGGTCATTTTGGATTGCAGCTTAAACAATACTCTCACTTCACTTCACCCATTCGAAGATACCCAGATCTACTGACACATAGGATGATCAACAAATCCTTGGCGCACAAACAAGGCGGCTATAATCAATCTCAACTTCAAGATATGTGCGAGGATTCATCGGCGCTTGAAAGAAGGGCTGAGAAAGCTTCGCGTCAGGTTGAGCAGGTATTAATTTGCTCCTTCTTAAAAGATAAAATTGGTTCCGAGGTAGATGGCGTGGTAACAGGTGTCACTGATTTTGGTTTATTTGTGAACCTTGAAAATTATTTTATCTCTGGCTTGCTTCATGTTTCAGATCTTCCCGGCGATCGATATCACCTCATCCAGGGTGCTAATATTCTAAAAGGCAAGCGAACAGGAAAAAGCTTTAAGCTTGGGCAGAAAATTAAAGTTAAGATTATGGCTATTGCTCCTTTGGATAGAAAAATTAATCTAGTTATTGCTGATGGAAAATGACAACAAGCTAAATCATCGTTCGGGCTTTCATACTATTGAGATGCTACTAAAGCTGACGCCAGAAAACAAAAAACAAATTTTTATCCCTGCCAATCGAAACGATGAGAGGATCCAGCAGTTAATTCTGATGGCTAAAAAAGCGTCTGTATCTGTTGAAAAGAAAAAAAATCTTAGCCAACACCCGGAAGCTATTCTTAAAAAAGAAGAGACTTTAGATTTAAGTGATTTAAAAAAATATGAAGAAGGCATTCAACACCAGAATCCAACATTTCTTGTCATTGATAATGTGATTGACCCTAGAAACCTAGGAGCCTGCATTCGCTCTGCTGCAGCAAGCAATATTGCTGGCGTCATTATCAATAAACATCATTGCTCTCCCCTAACACCCGTTGTAAGGCAGGTCTCCGCTGGAGGCACAGAGGCCATCAAAATATTCACTGTGACTAATTTGATAAACTGCATCAAGCATTTTGAAAAGCTTGGTTACCTAATCCTGGGTACGAGCGAACACGCTGACTCTCTGCATACAGACTTAGATTTAAATCAACCCATTCTGACTATCATGGGCTCTGAGGAAGAGGGAATGCGAGAGAAAACAATTGAGAAATGCTCTGCGGTATGCACTTTATCTAAAAATGAAACCTTGAATAGCCTTAATGTATCTGTTGCCGCTGGCGTCATATTATTTGAGATCACAAGGCAAAAATCTCAATGAATTTGATCTATAATTACTAAATACTTAGAGAGATCAATGCTGCATCAAAGAACAATTAAAAATCCTATTAAAGCAGTCGGTGTTGGACTGCACAGTGGGAAAGATATGAATTTAGAGTTGCTTCCAGCTCCTGTAAATGCTGGTATTACATTTATTCGTACAGACTTAGATCCTGAGATAGAAATTCCCGCAATCTTTGAATATGTTGGGGATACAACGCTCTCCACAGCTCTTTTTAAAGAGGGCTATAAGATTGGAACAATTGAACACCTTCTTTCAGCAATTGCTGGTCTTGGGATTGATAACTGCATCATCAGGGTAGATGGTCCTGAAATTCCCATCATGGACGGTAGTGCCAGCCCATTTGTATTTTTAATTCAAGCAGCGGGTCTTGAGATACAAGATGCACTGAAAAAATTTATTAAGGTGAAGAAAGAGGTGAGAGTTGAAAGAGGTGATACTTACGCAGCTATTAAGCCTTTTGATGGCTTCAAGGTCTCCTTCGAAATTGATTTTGATGACCCAACTATCAAGCAGCATGCTCAAAAAGCATCAATAGATTTCTCCACCACCTCCTTTGTTAAAGAGGTCTGCAGGGCCAGAACCTTTGGGTCAATGAAGGACATGGGCCATCTCCAGTCCCAGGGCTTGGCGCTAGGCGCAAATGTGGATAACGCAATTGCGATTGGAGAGAATGGTATCGTTAATGAAGAAGGGTTGCGCTTTGATGATGAGTTTGTGAAACATAAAATACTGGATGCCATTGGTGATCTATACCTACTAGGACATAATTTAATTGGTCAATTCTCTGGGTACAAGTCAGGTCATTCTTTGAATAATGAACTTCTCAGCAAAATTCTTGCATCTGAAGATGCATGGGAGGTCGTTACATTTGAAGATTCCTCTATTGCCCCAATATCTTATGTACGCGCTCCTTTTGGCGACCCAGAGTAAGTAAAAAATAAGCTAAACAATTTAAACAATGTCTTTTTTAACAAAAATATTTGGTAGCAGCAATCAGCGTGCATTAAAAAAAATGCAGGTGCTGGTTGATCAAATCAATTCACTGGAAGCGGAATATGGCAGCCTCAATGACGCTGAGTTTGTATCACTGAGAGCCCGTCTTAAAGACTCTTACCAAGATGATGCCGATCAATTACTGGCTCATGCCTTTGCAGCAACTAGAGAGGCGAGCATCCGAGCCACAGGTATGAGGCACTTTGACTCTCAGATGCTAGGCGGGATTGCACTGGCTGAAGGAAATATTGCTGAAATGAAAACGGGTGAGGGGAAAACTCTTGTCGCAACTCTGCCTGCATACCTAAATGCAATTCAAGACAAAAAAGTTGTCCTGGTAACAGTCAACGACTATCTTGCGCAAAGGGATGCAGAGTGGATGAGTCCCGTATATGAGTTTCTTGGTCTCACTGTAGGGGTTATTCATTCCAATCAAAATATTGATGAGAAAAAATTAGCTTATGAATCCGATGTTATTTATGCCACAAACGGAGAGCTTGGTTTTGACTATCTCAGAGATAACATGGCCCTCCGCGATGAGGATAAGGCTCAATGTTCTTTAGATTTTGCAATTATTGATGAGGTTGATTCTATTTTAATTGATGAAGCCAGAACTCCTCTGATCATCTCGGGGCCATCCAATGAGTCTGCTGACTACTACCTGCAGATTAAAAAAATTATCCCAAAACTAAAACAGCAACTCCGAGAGGGCACTGAAGAAGAGCCGCTATCAACAGAAGAGATTGGTCATTACATGATCGATGAGAAAACCCGATCAGTGGAATTAACTGATGAAGGCTACATTGAGGTTGAGCATTACTTGGAGGGCCTGGGGTTACTCCAATCAGAGGACAGCCTCTACTCAGTAAGTAATATTAAAATTATGCGTTACGTAAATGCGACCCTAAAAGCTGCCTACCTATTTAAAAAGAATGTTCACTACTTAGTTAGGAATCAAGAGGTTCTCTTGATTGATGAGCATACGGGGAGAACCATGTCAGGCAGGAGAATGAGCGAAGGAATTCACCAGGCTCTTGAGTGCAAAGAAAATGTTCCCATACAACGAGAATCCCAGACACTAGCCTCTACAACTTATCAGAATTTTTTTAGACTATTTGATCAGCTATCAGGAATGACTGGGACCGCAGACACAGAAGCAGCTGAGTTTGCCGAGATCTATGGATTGAATGTCTCCATTATTCCAACCAATCAGCCTATGGCAAGGGTGGATAATGAGGATTTAGTATTTTTAACCAAAGAGGCAAAATTTAAAGCCTTGGTGGAAGAGATTCAGTTACTGAGAGCAAAAGAAGCTCCGATTCTTGTTGGAACGGCTTCTGTGGAATCTTCAGAAATAGTCTCAGAATTACTGACTAGCAAAAATATAGAGCATCAAGTATTAAATGCAAAGCACCATGAAAAGGAGGCTGAAATTATTGCTAATGCAGGCAGGTCGGGCGTTGTGACCATTGCTACAAACATGGCGGGACGAGGCACGGATATAGTACTTGGTGGCAAGCAAGATGAAGAAGATACAGAGTGGTTGCAACGCCATCAGAAAGTTTTAGATTCTGGCGGGCTTCACATCCTAGGCACTGAGAGACATGAATCTAGGCGGATTGATAACCAGTTGCGAGGTAGGTCTGGGCGTCAAGGAGATCCTGGTTACTCAAAATTCTTTTTGTCACTTGAGGATGATCTGTTGCGATTATTCATCTCTGATAGCAGACGAGCATTATTTGAGAGGATTGGAATGGGTGATGATCACATTGAACACAAGATGCTGTCTCGTGGAATTGAGAATGCTCAAAAAAGAATTGAAAGTAGAAATTTTGATATTAGAAAAAATCTTCTAGAGTATGACGATGTAGCAAATGATCAAAGGCAGGCTATATACTCCTTGAGAAATCAATTGCTAGAAGAGGACAATATCTCTGATGCAATTAGCGAACTCATTCAAGATGAGATGTTAGCTCTGACGGGAGATTTTATTCCACTGGAATCCGTAGAAAGCCAATGGAGAATTGGAGATCTAGAAAGGCATTTAAGAGAGCACTATTTAATAGAAGAAAATCTCAAGCAAGTAATAGCTGAAAATACCAAGCTAACCCCTGAGCTAATCGCTGAACTGATAGCTGGTCAAGCAGCCACTAAATACAAACAAAAATATAAAAAGATTGAGAAGAATGTTGCCCAGCTTGAAAAACAAGTCATGTTACAAGTTCTGGATGTACATTGGAAAGATCATTTGGCTGAGATGGACCACTTAAGACAAAGCGTCGGACTTAGGGCTTATGCGCAAAAGAATCCAAAAAATGAGTACAAGCGAGAAGCCTTTGAAATGTTTGAGTCAATGCTTGATGAGATTAATAGTGAGGCTATAAAGATTCTGTTTAGGTTGGAGTTAGCTAGCGAAGAAGAGCTGAGAGAACTTGAAGAACGATCTGTGGAAGCACAGAAAAACAAAGAGATGAAGCTACAGCAAGCTCAACCAGAATTAATGATTGGCGGCGATGATACGCCATCAACCAAACAACGTTCAAATCCGGCCACTATATTACGAGAAGAACCAAAGCTGGGACGCAATGACCCCTGCCACTGCGGCTCAGGGAAAAAGTATAAGCAGTGTCACGGCAAAGGCTAATAAGCTAGCTAGATTATTCTTCGTAAAAATCTTCAGAATTCAAAGGCCTACTAATTAACTTTTCTTCATTAGCCCAGGTCCCCAAATCAATTAACTTACATCTCTCTGAACAAAAGGGTCTAAAAAGATTAGATTTAGCTAAATCGGCTGGGCCCTTGCATTGCGGGCATTCCTTAATCATCGGTGCAAATTCCTAAATAAAATGTGTGTAATTCTTTAACCTTTGATTCCAGGGATGCTAGCGAACCATTATTCGGTAACACATCATTTGCAATAGATAATCTTTCCTCGCGTGAACACTGGGTAGACATAATTTTTTGGATTAACTCTTTAGGATTACTGTCTCGCAAAGAGGCACGCTCGATCTGAGTGGATTCATCGCAATCTACAACCAGAATTCTATCGTAGGATTTCATGCTGCGTGATTCATAAATAATTGGAACCATCGCAATTGAATAAATGGATTGAGATAGCATAATTCTCGATGTCATCAATTCACGAACTAGCGGGTGAATAATAGATTCGAGTAGTTGTTTTTTATCTGGGTTGTTAAACACCTCAATGCGTAACCTAGACCGATCGATAAAGTTAGATTGATCGAGAATACTTGGGCCGAAATGATGGAGAACCTCTTTATAGCCATGTGTATTAAACTCAAGAACTTCCTTGGCGAGATCATCTGCATCAATTACTGTAATACCATGAGAGGTAAAATGATCAGCTGCAACTGATTTTCCAGAGCCAATGCCGCCAGTCAGACCAATAATCATTGCTGGGGTTCTGCGTTAACAGAGCTGGGAACGTTATGAGACCAAGAACTTTCCTCAATTCTTGAAGAAATAAACCACCGATCATTAACCTTAAGATAGGTATCTTGATACCACATGCCCAAGAAAAAAACTTGGCTGTCCTTGGTCTGCATAGGGTTAAAGCACATCACTTTTCCTGTGGCAGCATTGCCATTGATTGAAAGTGAAAGATTGGAAATAAAGTGTTGGTAATTCGAAAAAAAGTCTAAGGCTGTTTCAAGGAATGCAATAATCTCAGTAAGCGAACCAGCTATCCCTCCTACTGCTGTGTAGTCAATATGAGCATCTGGTGTAAATAGATTTTTTAGTTCCTTAAAATCTCGAGAGTCTATTGCAGTTGCGTAGTCAGTAACTAGCTTTTCAAGTTCAAGCCTGTCTGAGATTTCAGTAATGTCCATATGTTATTTTAATACAAAAAAAAGGCTCTTAGATAAATCTAAGAGCCTTTTAAAGAAAAAAGCCTGACGATTACCTACTCTCACACAAGGAGACCTTGCACTACCATTGGCGTTAGTCCGTTTCACTTCTGAGTTCGAGATGGGATCAGGTGGTACCAAACTGCTATTGTCATCAGGCAAACTGGTATGTAATTCTTTTCACTACAAATTTATTATTATGTTATTCCTGAACAATGAACCTTTCTTAAGGTTACATGATCAAGCCTCACGAGTTATTAGTACAAGTTAGCTCAACGCCTTACAACGCTTACACACCTTGCCTATCAACGTCATAGTCTATGACGACTCTTTAGTAGACCGAAGTCTATGGGAGATCTAATCTTGGGAGAGGCTTCCCGCTTAGATGCTTTCAGCGGTTATCCCTTCCGAAC
>Ga0307986_10003596_pt1 | contig 10720 bp, 9 predicted proteins | sample EllFjometageno82_FD_203170 | JGI IMG/M metagenome (GOLD analysis project Ga0307986, IMG submission 203170) | Marine microbial communities from Ellis Fjord, Antarctic Ocean - #82 | ecosystem: Environmental > Aquatic > Marine > Unclassified | place: Southern Ocean | collected 2014-10-09
TTCTCAAATTTAATCAAAAAATGGGAAATTTTAATTAAAGGTTTAATCGTATTAAGTAATTAAAATGATTAAACTTGTAATTCAAGAAAAAATAGTTTGAAAAAAAAAGAACTTTCTCTGGGCGTAGCCCTTTTACCCATTATTATCTTAGTACTCCTCTTGTCTTATAATGTCCTTATTTATGGTGATGATGCTTTAGGAGGATCCAACCAATTTATTTTACTAATGGGAGGAGCTATTGCAGGAATTATTGGTTTTTTCTATAAGGTTAAGTATAATACCATGCTTGAGAAAATAGCAGAAAATCTTCAGTCTGTTACCGGTGCCCTTTTGATTTTATTATTTGTAGGAGCCCTAGCTGGCACTTGGTTAATTAGTGGTATTATCCCAGCAATGATTTATTATGGATTACAAATCTTACATCCCAGTATATTTCTTCCTGCCTGCATTGTTATTTGTGCAATAATTTCATTGGCCACAGGAAGTAGCTGGACAACATCTGCAACTGTTGGTATTGCATTAATTGGCATCGGTAAGGTGCTAGGTATACCCATTGGAATGGTTGCCGGAGCGGTTATTTCAGGTGCTTATTTTGGAGATAAACTCTCTCCTTTATCAGATACCACTAACTTAGCCCCAGCTATGGCAGGTGGAGAATTATTTTCTCATATTCGCTACATGAGCTTAACCACCATTCCAAGTATTGTGATTACACTTATTGTTTTTTTAATTTTAAGCTTAACTCAGGAAACTACTGGACAAGCAGATACCTTAACATTAATGGCAGCAATCAAAGAAAAATTTACTATTAATGGATGGCTTTTTTTAGTCCCCGCCACAGTTATCTTATTAATCATTAAAAAAAGTCCGCCTTTAATTGCCCTTCTTGTTGGTACATTAATGGGTGGTATTTTTGCCCTTCTCTTTCAAAGTGATGTTCTCTTAGAAATTACGCAATCGAGTACACTGACTTCTGAGGTAGCCTACCGTGCTATCATGGATGCAATTTCCGTTTCAACAGAAATAACTACTTCTAATGCATTACTTAACGACTTATTTACCTCTGGTGGAATGGAAGGTATGCTGGGAACTATTTGGCTTATTATTTGTGCTATGGTTTTTGGTGGTATAATGGATGCCATTGGAGCTTTAGAACGTATTAGTAATGCCCTACTTAATTGGGCACAAACTACTTTCCAATTATTCGCAAGTAGTGTAGCTTCTTGCCTAGCCATAAATCTGACAGCTTCAGATCAATACCTCTCTATAGTTATTCCAGGAAAAATGTTTGCAAAAGCATATAAAGACCGTAAACTAGCTCCTGAAAACCTGAGTAGAACTCTTGAAGACTCCGGAACAGTTACCTCTGTTTTAATTCCGTGGAATACTTGTGGTGCTTATCAATCTGGTGTTTTAGGTGTTGGAGTGGGTGAGTATTTTATATATGCCATCTTTAACTGGATCAGTCCTTTTATGACATTACTCTATGCTGCTTTTGATATAAAAATCAAAGCTCTTAAAGAAAAATAGATTGCATATTTAAAATTAAAAAAAGCATCTCAAATTTGAGATGCTTTTTTTTTAAAATTCAAGATACTTATTTGAGATCAAAACGATCTAAATTCATCACTTTAGACCATGCAAATATAAAATCAGTAACAAACTTATCATTATTGTCATCTTGAGCATATATTTCTGCTATGGCTCTTAATTCAGAGTTAGATCCAATTACGAGATCTGTTCTTGAAGCAGTTCTAATCTCCTCATTAGTCATTCTATTCTTGGCAACATAACTATTATAACCTGTGGTGCTCCAATTTACGTCCATAGAAAGAAGGGTTTTAAACCAACTATTGTTTAAGTTGCCATCTGTCCAAATACCGTCTCCACTATGTGAGATAGCGATTGATCGCATTCCGCCAATGAGTAAAGTCATTTCCACTGGGCTTAAACCTAATAATTGAGCTTTATCTAACATTATCTCTTCCGGACTTACAGCAAATTCTTTTTCAGAATAATTTCTAAATCCACAAGCTCTTGGTCTTAGTAAATTGAATGAATTTATATCGGTATTTTCCTGGGAGGCATCTCCCCGTCCAGTTGTAACATCTACTTTTTGTCCCCCAGCTTTTTCAATGCCAACTGCACCACCAATTACTATTACATCAGCAATACTTACTCCATGAGAGAAAGCAATTAGTTCATAAATACCTAAAACTTTAGAAAGTTCTTCAGGTTTATTTACTTCCCAATCCTTTTGAGGCTGAAGGCGAATACGAGCACCGTTAGCTCCACCGCGATTATCAGAACTTCGGAAGGTACTGGCACTTGCCCATGCAGTATTGACCATTTCTTGAACACTGAGTCCAGAGTTAACAATAGCATCGCGAACTATTTGTTCTTCTGAGGCAGTAAGTGTTTTACCAATAGGGGAGGGATCTTGCCATATATAACTAACATCCTTATGGTCACCAGCGATATAATTGGTTTTTGGCCCCATATCTCGGTGGAGTAATTTAAACCAAGCTTTTGCAAACGCCTCTCCAAATTCCTCTGGATTTGCTAAAAAGTGCTGACAGATTTTATTGTAAATTGGATCAACTTTCATTGCCATATCAGCAGTAGTCATCATTGGAAGCACTTTAACGTCGCTACCATCAACTTGAGAAACCATATCTTCCTCAGCACAATCAATTGGATGCCATTGCCAAGCTCCGGCAGGGCTCTTTTTTAATTCCCACTCGTATTTAAATAAAAGTTCTAAATAACCCATATCCCATTGTGTAGGATTGGTGGTCCAAGGCCCTTCAATTCCACTAGTTATAGCATCTATACCAACGCCAGAAGCATGTTTATTATTCCATCCTAATCCCATCATTTCAATTGGAGCTCCTTCGGGTTCTGCTTCAACGAGACCAGCATCTCCAGCTCCATGGGCTTTTCCAAAGGTGTGACCTCCAGCAGTTAGAGCAGCTGTTTCAGTGTCATTCATTGCCATTCGCTTAAAAGTTTCACGAATATCTTGAGCTGAAAGAGCTGGGTCAGGATTACTGTTAGGTCCTTCAGGGTTTACATAAATCAATCCCATCTGAACTGCAGCAAGAGGGTTTTCGAGTGATTGGCGAGTATCTCCATAGCGCTTATCTCCTAACCATTCATCTTCTGCTCCCCAATAAATATCCTTTTCTGGATGCCAAATATCTTCACGCCCTAAAACGGTACCGTGGTTTGGACCACCCATATCTTCGATGGCAACATTACCAACAAGAACAAGTAGATCGGCCCAAGACAATTTGTTTCCGTATTTTTCTTTGATTGGCCATAGTAGACGACGAGCCTTATCTAAGTTACCGTTGTCTGGCCATGAGTTTAATGGTGCAAAGCGTTGCGCACCTGTAGCAGCTCCACCACGACCATCGCCTGTTCTATAGGTGCCAGCTGCATGCCAAGTCATCCTAATGAAAAATGGGCCATAATGCCCCCAGTCTGCAGGCCACCAATCTTTTGAGTCTTTAAGCATTGTTTTGAGATCTGATTTAACAGCATCGAGATCTAAATTCTTAACATTCTCTCTGTAATTAACCTCAGAAATAGGATTGCTTTTAGAGTCATGCTGACGAAGAATATCAATATTTAATTGATTAGGCCACCAGTTGTTGTTTTCAGTTCCAACATTGGGTTTGGTTGTAGAGCCATGGAATGGACATTTGCTTTCACTCATGATTTATATTTTTTATAAATGTACTACTCCTTTTAGATTTTTTAGACATTAGACTATTAGTTTTACATATAGTAATATTGAATTAGATTATTACACCAAATCATTAAAATCTGTTTATGAAAGCTAATATTCGTTTTTTATTATTGAGTGATATTCTATTAATATATCATGCTAATAGCGCTAAATAATGTGTTTGAAAATATCTTACATGCCAGAACTTAATAGTCTATTTTTTGGTTTTGAATTTGTATTTTTGCAAGAGAGTATTGATTCATGGCCAAAAAAAAAGAAATCACTGAAACAGATTTAATAAAGAGACGACAACGAAAAGTCTTGTTAGGAGCAGGACTTCTATTGATTTCTATTCTACTTATCATTTCCTTTATATCATATTTCTTTACATGGCAAGCAGATTTTAGTACACTTGGTTCGTTGTCTGATAAAACGGTTACTTCAAAAAATCTTTTGAATAAGCTAGGGGCCTATGTAGGGCATCTCTTCATCTATAATGGTGTTGGTTTTGCTGCAATTCTTTTCGCCTATCTCATTGGGCTTTCTGGCTTAAAACTATTCTTACAATGGTCTACCAAAAAACTTTTAGCTACTTGGGCATGGGGACTAGCCCATATGTTGTGGCTTTCTATAGCAATTGGTTATTTCTTTAGAGACACTCCTATATTTTCTGGTATTGTGGGGTTTGAAATTAACGCATTTTTAATTATATATATTGGAAATATTGGTGTTTTTGGAATTCTGTTTTTTTTCTTTTTATGCTTTTTGGTTATCGAATTAGGGTGGACACCAGAGCAAATTATCACTTGGTGGCTGAAGCTAAAAAATAAAGAGAATAAACCCACAGAAGAAACTACTCCAGCAGATCTTGAATCTAATATAGAATTAGATGTTACTTCTAATGACAAACCAACGGATTCACCTACCTCCATTAAACAAGAACTAGAAATCCCAAAAGAAGAACCTTCTCTCAAAGCTGAAATTAATTCAGAAAAAACGACTCTTACAATGGAAATTGAGGCTAAGGAAGAAGAAATGGTTGATGAAAAACTAGCAAAAAAATTAGTTGAAAAACAAGGCTTTTTTGACCCTACCCTAGAACTTAGTAATTTTAAAATGCCCGGGTTTGACTTACTAAAAGATTACGGAGATAGCAGTATTACAATTAACCAACAAGAGCTTGAACTGAATAAAAATAAAATTGTAGAAACCCTTAATAATTATAAAATTGGCATTGCCAACATCAAAGCCACCATTGGTCCTACAGTTACATTATATGAAATTGTGCCTGAAGCAGGTGTCAGAATTTCAAAAATTAAAAATTTAGAAGATGATATTGCATTATCACTCTCTGCCCTTGGTATTCGAATTATTGCTCCTATTCCCGGAAAGGGGACTATCGGAATTGAAGTGCCCAATCAAAACCCATCCATTGTTTCTATGCGCTCTGTTATTAGTGCTACCAAATTTCAAACTGCAGAAATGGAACTTCCAATTGCATTGGGTAAAACTATTAGCAATGAAACTTTTGTGGTAGACCTAGCAAAAATGCCACACCTACTTATGGCTGGAGCAACTGGACAAGGAAAGTCTGTGGGATTAAACGCTGTATTGACGTCACTACTTTATAAAAAACATCCTGCTGAAGTTAAATTTGTTCTTGTAGACCCTAAAAAAGTAGAACTTAATATTTACAACAAAATTGAACGCCATTATTTAGCTAAACTCCCCGATACTGAAGAAGCTATTATTACTGATAACACTAAGGTGATAAATACCCTAAATTCATTATGTATTGAAATGGATAACCGTTATGAATTGCTTAAAAATGCAATGTGTAGAAATTTAAAGGAATACAATACAAAATTTAGAGAACGTAAATTAAATCCAGAAGATGGCCACAGCTTTTTACCTTATATTGTTTTAGTAGTTGATGAGTTTGCAGACTTAATTATGACTGCAGGAAAAGAAGTTGAAACACCTATTGCCCGTTTGGCACAGCTGGCACGAGCTATTGGTATTCATTTAATTATTGCAACTCAACGTCCTTCTGTTAATGTAATTACTGGTATTATAAAGGCCAACTTCCCAGCAAGAATTGCATTTAGGGTAACTTCAAAAATTGATTCTCGTACGATTCTAGATAGCGGTGGTGCTGATCAATTAATAGGTCGTGGTGACATGCTTTATACTCAAGGGAATGAACTTACCAGGATTCAGTGTGCCTTCGTAGATACCCCTGAAGTAGAACGGATTGCTGCTTATATTGGAGGACAAAGAGGCTACGCAGATGCGTATCTTCTCCCAGAATATATAAGCGAAGAAAATACTAGCACCATAGATATTGATGCCAGCGATCGTGATGCATTATTTAGAGATGCTGCAGAAGTAATCATTACAGCACAACAAGGTTCTGCATCTTTATTACAGCGTAAATTAAAATTAGGCTACAACAGAGCTGGAAGAATAATTGATCAAATGGAAGCGGCCGGCATTGTAGGCCCTTTTGAGGGAAGTAAAGCCAGGCAGGTTTTAATTACTGATTTAGCAACTCTAGATCGGCTTTTAAATGATGGAGTATTATGAGAAAGATCTATACTTTAAACGCTATAATTTTTTTTATTAGCTTTCAGCAACTAGGCGCACAAACCTCAACCGCTGCAAAAAAATTATTGGATGAAGTGTCCATTACTATTGCAGCCTATGAGACGATGATTTTTGATTTTTCATATGTATTAGAAAACAGACAAGAAAACATTAAGCAAGAAACTAGTGGAACTATTACCGTAAAAAACGAAAAATACAAACTCATGTATTTAGGAGTAGAACAAATCTATGATGGTGAAAAAACATATACGGTTGTTCCTGAAAATGAAGAAATTACTATTACCACAGCTAAAGAAGGTGAGGATTTTGGTATCAACCCAACCAAACTTTTAAACTTCTATAAAGAAGGATATGACTACCAGTGGGATATTAAACAAACAATTTTTGGACGACCAATTCAGTTTGTAAGACTACTTCCTAGTAATGAAAACGATGAAGTAAAATATTTATTACTGGGTATTGATATGATTAAAAAAAATATTTATCGTCTTATAGAAATTGATATGAACGGTACTCGAACAACGCTTACCATTTCGAACCAAAAAATAAATACTCCTTTGGATAAAGATCATTTTACTTTTGATGTATCAAACTATCCCGATTACTATATAAACAACTAATCAATTGAAGATCTTGGATCAATATATCATGAAAAGTTATTTGAGCCGTCTAATTAGCGTCTTCACAATTTGCATGTTTATATTTATCATTCAAACTTTTTGGCTTTTCATAGATGAGCTGGCAGGAAAAGGTCTTGACATGATTATCATTTCTAAATTTTTGCTGTATTATTCACCTAAGTTAATACCACTAGTTCTTCCCCTTTCAGTATTACTTGCTTCTCTAATGACTTATGGGACGCTTTCTGAAAACTATGAGTTTGCCGCTATGAAATCTACTGGAATTTCATTACAACGTGCAATGTTAGGCCTTGTTATTTTTCATATTTTCTTAGGCATTGGTACCTTTTATTTTTCAAATCACGTGATTCCATATGGAGAATTGAAATCATACAACTTACGCCGTAACCTAGCAAAGTTAGAACCTACACTTGCAATACGCGAGGGTATTTTTAATGAAATTGGGAAAATTAATATTAAAGTAGATAGAAAGTATGGAGACAATGAACGTTTTCTAGAAGGAGTTATTATTCATGAATATACACCCAATAACGAAAACAATATTGTCATTAAAGCGGAACGTGGAGAAATGAAAAGTGAAACCAGTGATCCCAACTTAAAACTAGTTCTTTACAACGGAAATCGTTACGAAGAAGTCATTCCGAGAAAATCTAAAGATCGTGAACGAATTCCACATACTAAAGTAGCTTTTGAAGAATACGAGATGAACGTTGACTTATCTAAGTTTAATAATGTAAACCTAGAAGAAGAAAGCTACAAGTCAACTTTTAGAATGCAGAAAATAGAACAACTAAAAAAAAGTATAGACACCCTACAACAATCATTTACAGAAGAACAAAATGCGTTTAGTGAAAACTTTGGAAGGCAAAGTGTATTGTCAAGAACAGTACGGAAAAACGAATCTGTGATAAGTATAGATACCCTTCCAGAAAACTTATTTCAATTTATTGTTACTAATGAATTTTGGAAGCAAAGTAAATTAATTGATGAAAGTAGAATAAAAATAAGAGGCTCTATTCGTAATTTAAACACAAAGCGAGGCTCCTTTTTTGCCTATCAAAAACTAATTAATCTTCACAAGATTACCCTCCACGAAAAGTACACTCTCTTATTTGCTTCACTCCTGTTGTTTTTAATTGGAGCGGCTTTAGGGGCTATAATAAGGAAAGGAGGTCTAGGACTTCCGTTAGTACTAGCTGTGCTAATATTCCTAACATATCACTACATCGGCTTATTTAGTAAAAATGCAGCGGAAGACAACAGTATCTCCCCCTTTTTTGCTTCTTGGCTTTCTACTCTTCTTTTGGCACCATTTGCAATTATTTTAACTCGTAGAGCTTCATCTGACAAGGGTTTTGTGAGTCTTTCAAACCTCTACTACCCTATATGGGGAAAAATTAAACGCCTTCCTTTTTTAAAAAAAAAAAATGAATAAAGATTTGATACAACTTGATACTATTGTAGATGCAATTGATGCTATAAAAAAAGGGGAAGTAATTATTGTGGTAGATGATGCCAATCGTGAAAATGAAGGAGACTTTATTGCAGCAGCAGAAAAAATAAGTCCTGAATTAATCAATTTTATGGCTACACACGGAAGGGGTCTGATTTGTGCACCCTTAACAGAAAGTAGATGCCAAGAATTAAAGTTAGGGAAAATGGTGTCTAATAATACTGACCCTTTAGAAACGGCCTTTACCGTTTCAGTAGATTTAAAGGGTAAAGGTGTTACTACAGGGATTTCTGCCGCAGACCGCTCCAAAACCGTGCAAGCAATTATTGACCCAACTACTAAACCCTTTGATTTGTCACGTCCTGGACATATTTTTCCTTTGATTGCAAAATCTGGAGGTGTATTAAGACGTACCGGGCATACTGAAGCCGCTATTGATTTTGCTCGTTTAGCAGGAATGCAACCAGCAGGTGTGATTGTAGAGATAATGAATGAAGATGGGAGTATGGCTCGTCTTCCTCAGCTTATAGAAGTGGCTAAAAAGTTTCAATTGAAAATTGTCTCTATAGAAGATTTAGTTTCCTACCGCATGCAACACGATAGCTTAATTGAAAAGAAATCAGATACTATAATAAAAACTCGTTATGGAGATTTTCGCTTGCGTGCTTATGAACAGACTACTAATGGTAACGTACATTTAGCTCTAACTAAAGGGAATTGGAAAATTGAAGATGTTGTACTTACCAGAATTCACTCATCTAGAATAACTAATGATATTTTAGGAACCTTAACAGGTTCTGTAGACAAGGGACTAGATGATATTTTTAAACTTATTAATGATGAAGGTAAAGGGGCTTTGCTTTTTATTAACCAAGAACAAACCTCTGAAAACTTACTTAGTAGAATTTCTGAGCTAGAATCAATGCAATCAGAGGGAACTTTAGACAAAGCACCCCCTATGAAAATGGATGCTAAAGACTATGGGATTGGTGCACAAATATTACATGACTTAAATATTAAGAATCTTTGTGTAATTAGTAACACAGCTCAACAACCCCGAATTGGAATTACTGGCTATGGTATAACCATTAAAGGTTTTAAAAACTACTAAGACTGTTCAAAAAACCATAGTTTAACCGCCATAATAATAATAGTAAGTAACATAGCTACCCTAATAACTTTATCTCCTTTTTTTACTGACCAACGACTGGCCCACCATGCTCCAAAACTGGTACCTAAAGCCATTATCAGTCCCATTTTCCAATTCACTGATCCGTTAAGTGCAAACAATCCTAAAGCTAAACTTGAGTATATGAAAACAACAGCTGTTTTGGTGGCATTTGTCTTAACTAATGACATATGATGTACTCGATTTAAAAAAATCATGATCACTATACCAATCCCTGCATTGATAAATCCACCATATATACCCACAAAAAAGAATCCAATACAGCCATACACTAAATACTTTCCTGTTAATCTTTCAGGCAAGTTAAGTACTCCTTTTTTATTCTTAATTAACATCATAACTCCAACAACAATCATAATAATAGCTAAAATTTTATTAAAAAGTTTCCCATCTAAATCTATTGCAACCTGAGCACCAATAAGTGCTCCAATACTAGCACTAATGCCTAAGTAAATGTTGAATGGAAACGAAGATACCCCCTTGCTTTTATAACCCAAAGTACCAGTAAGAGATTGCATTACAATAGCAATTCGGTTGGTACCGTTTGCAATATTAGGGGACAACCCTAAAAAAATTAATACCGGTAGAGTAAATAAAGAACCTCCTCCCGCTAAGGTATTTATTACGCCTGCCAGAAATCCAATTACTATCAATATAATAGTTTGATAAATATCTTCCATTGAGACTTTAAAATTACAAAAACTCAAAGGCTATTTTATTACAAAGAGTCAATTAAATATTTTCTATTCAATTAAAAGGAATGTATATTTGTTACCGCAAAGGAGAAGTGGCAGAGTGGTCGAATGCGGCAGTCTTGAAAACTGTTGAGGGTCACACCTCCGGGGGTTCGAATCCCTCCTTCTCCGCAAGTAAATTCCCTAATATATTTAATATCAATATGTTAGGGTTTTTTGTTTTCATATTTGTACGATTATTGTACGGCCAGATGTTAAAAGTCAAAAAATCTGTCCTAAAAACTTAAAGAACTACCCCCACTAGGTGTAAATAAATCCACTTCCTTTTTGAGACTAGAGCTGGTATAACGGTATATAGCCTAAACCATCGGCATATCCTCCTCATTAAGTTCTGAAATACAC
>Ga0307986_10003597_pt1 | contig 10719 bp, 13 predicted proteins | sample EllFjometageno82_FD_203170 | JGI IMG/M metagenome (GOLD analysis project Ga0307986, IMG submission 203170) | Marine microbial communities from Ellis Fjord, Antarctic Ocean - #82 | ecosystem: Environmental > Aquatic > Marine > Unclassified | place: Southern Ocean | collected 2014-10-09
ATTTTAGAGATCAAGAGGGTCAAGATGTACTTTTCTTTGTTGATAATATCTTTAGATTTACTCAAGCAGGTTCAGAAGTTTCTGCACTATTAGGAAGAATACCATCAGCAGTTGGATATCAGCCTACCCTTGCAACTGATATGGGTAACCTTCAAGAAAGAATTACGACAACTAATAAAGGATCAATCACATCTGTACAGGCAATTTATGTACCAGCGGATGATTTAACAGATCCTGCGCCAGCTACATCTTTTGCTCATTTAGATGCAACGACGGTATTATCTAGACAGATAGCAGAAATTGGAATTTATCCAGCTGTTGATCCACTAGATTCTACTTCTAGAATTTTAGATCCTAGAATAGTTGGAGATGAACACTATAGAGTTGCTAGAGAAGTTCAAAAAATTCTTCAAACCTACAAATCTCTTCAAGATATTATTGCAATTTTAGGAATGGATGAGCTTTCTGAAGAAGATAAACTAACAGTAGCTAGAGCAAGAAGAATTCAAAGATTCTTATCACAACCTTTTTTTGTTGCAGAAGTATTTACAGGTGCCCCTGGAAAATTAGTAGATTTGGAATCTACGATTAAGGGTTTTGCTGCTATTTGCAATGGTGAGTATGATCATTTACCAGAAGCTGCATTCTATATGGTTGGTACAATCGAAGAAGCAATAGAAAAAGCTGAAAAAATGGCGAAAGATGCAGAAGCATAATGAACGAAGAGTTTAAGGTAGAGATAGTAAATCCAGAACAATCTTTTCTATCAAAAGAAGATGTGACAGAAATTGTTGTCCCAGCTTTTGAAGGAGAAATGGGAATTTTAAAAGATCATATTCCTATTATTTCATTTTTGAAACCTGGTTTAATTAAAATATTTTCAAAAGCTGGAGAGGAAAACTACTATATTGAAGATGGTATTGTTGAATTTAAGAATAACAGCTTATCTGTTTTAACTAGCTCTATTTTTAATATTAAAGATATTAATAAAGATAAGATTAATCTACTACTAAAACAAGCAGAAGAAAATTCTAAAAACAATGATATTACAGATCAAGATAAGTATTTAGTTGATCAAAAAATTGATGTGTTAAAAACTCTTAATTAATAATCTCTTTTACTTTTTTTTTAACATCCACATATACATGCAGCTTAAAGTCAACAACTAGGTCGGTTATATTTTCAAGGTCTATCCATTTCCACTCACAAAATTCTGGATATTCGGTTTTGATATTAATTTCTGTATCTTTTCCTAGAAATCTCATCACAAACCATTTTTGTTCTTGGCCCCTATATTTACCTTTCCAAATAACGCCCAACAAATTTTTAGGTAGCTCATAAGAGATTAGTCCATCCAGTTCTTTGATAAGATCTACATTTTTAATACTAGTCTCCTCTTCTAGTTCTCGATAAGCAGCAGTTAAATAGTCTTCACCTCTATCAACACCACCCTGAGGCATTTGCCAAAAATTTTTTTGATTATCTATTCTTTTTGCAACAAAGATTTTATTGTCCTTATTTAATACAACAATTCCAACTCCACTTCTAAGAGGTAAACTTTTATTGTTGTTTGTCATTTATCCGTTAAGAAGTTTAATAGCAAAATTCAACTGATTATCTGTTTCAGAGTTAAATTTAAAATCTTCTGAACTTTCTATAATCTCAATATCAGGTGTTACGCCTATTTTAGAAATAGATTTTCCTGAGGGGAGGTAGTATTTTGAGATAGTTAATCTAATAGCTCCTCTGTTCTTTAATGGAATTATGGATTGAACTGAACCTTTACCATAACTACTTTCTCCGAGTATAATTGCTCTTTTATGATCTTTCAAAGCACCAGCCACTATTTCAGATGCTGAAGCTGATCCATAATTTATAAGTACTATTAGTGTTTGGCCTCCAGTTATATCACCTCTTTTAGCAAACCATTTTCTGTTCTCTGAAACTTTTCGACTTTTAGTGGATACAATCTCACCATTTTCTAAAAAGAAGTCTGAAATTTTAATTGCCTGTGAAAGTAAACCACCAGGATTATTTCTTAAATCTAAAATGTATCCTTTTAAATTTTTTGTTTTATTAAGTTTTTTAACTTTTTTTTTAATTTGTTCACTGCTATTCTCATTAAAAGAAGTTAGTCTAATATAGCCAATATTATTATCAATGAGTTCAGATTTAACAGATTGAACCTGAATAATTTCTCTTGTTATATTAAAGATTAAAGCTTTTTTAACTCCTCGTCTTCTAACAGTTATTTTAATACTAGACCCCACAAGTCCTCTCATCAAATCAACAGCATCCATTAATGATTTACCTTGCACCTGCACACCATCAATTTTTACAATATAGTCTCCCGCTTTTAGTCCTGCTTTTGATGCTGGGGTATTATCGATAGGCGAGATTACTTTTACCACACCCGACTCCATACCAACCTCAATCCCAAGACCACCAAACTTACCACTAGTTTCAGTTTGCATACCCTCAAAACTTTCAGGAGTCATATATGCGGAATAGGGATCTAGAGATTGTAATAATCCGTTTATTGCAGCATCCATACTTTTGGATTGATCCACTTCATCAACATACTCCTCATTAATTTTTTTGAGAACTTCACCAAATAAGTCAATTTTTTTATAAATATCATATTTTTCAGAAAAACTTTTTTCAAAAATAAACAAGGATACGATAATAATAAATAATAATTTTTTCATTAAATTTAAATCATTACTTTTTCTTTAGGTATTAGCTCTGACCATATTTTTTCAAGCTCATAAAATTTTCTTTTATCAGGATTAAAAATATGGACAATTAAATCAATACCATCTACCAACTTCCAATCTAAACTTTCTTTTCCTTCTATCTTAGAGTTTTTAACTCCATTATTTTTTAGTTTTTCTAAAACTTGTTCAGACAGAGCTTGAATATGTCTTGAGGAAGTTCCACTTGCTATAATCATATAATCTGCCATTGAACTTTTATTTTTAAGATCTATGGAGACTATGTCTAAAGCTTTATTGGAATCTAGAGTTTCTAATATGATACTTTTAAGATCTGTATTTTTTTGCATTAATTAAATAAACCTTATCAAACTTTTCTTAATTGAGAAGATGAAATATTGACTTTTTTAAACTTGATAAAGGTTAGTTTTTTTTTATTTGTCCTGTTAAATGTAACTGACTTTAAAGATTTAGCTTTATAGCCTTGACGATCAAATACAAGAATATTGCATTCCTTTATAATAGACTTCCATTTATACCATTTATGGAAATTAATGAGATTATCAGCACCCATAATGAAATAAATTTTATTTTTTTCTTCTTTGCTCAAATGCTTAATTAAATCAATTGTTCTGTTGGAGCTTATCTTTTCTTCATAAAATTTTACTTTAATATAATTATTTTTTCCTATTATTTTTTTTGCAAATTGTATTCTACTTCTCAAATTTGATTTACTTTCATCCTTAAATGGATTTTGTCTTGTAATTGCCCAAATAATATTTTTTAGACCAAATATTTTTTTTGCTTGTTTTGATATTTCTAAATGTCCTTTATGGGCTGGGTCAAATGTACCTCCTAAAATACCAATTTTTATTTTTTCGGGTTTCAATTTATTTTCTAGTTTGACCATTGCTAACAATTTCATACTTATAGGAAATAAGTTGGTCCAATCCCACAGGCCCTCTTGGAGGAAGAGCGTTTGTTGAAATACCAACCTCTCCACCAAAACCAAACTCACCACCATCAGCAAACTGTGTTGATGTATTATGCATAGCTATTGAACTTTTAACATTTTTTAAAAATTTCTGAGCTGTTTTTTTGTTTTTAGTAATTATAGAATCTGTATGCATAGTTCCATATTTGTTGATATGATGGATTGCTTCTTCGCAATTTTTTACAGTCTTTACAGATACTGTTGCTGCCAAGTATTCTGTAGACCAATCCTTCTCTCTTGCAGTAAAAATCTTACCTTTATAATATTTATTTAAATAATGATCTCCATATATTTTACAACTATTTTCTTCAAGTTTTTTCAAAATAGGATTACAGAATTTTTTGACAATTTTTTCATGAAGTAAAACTGTCTCAGTAGCACCACAAATACTGGTATTTCTTAATTTAGCATTATGAATAATATTTATTGCCATCTTTAATTCTGCATCTTTATCAACGAAAGTGTGACATAGGCCTTCTAAATGACCAATAATAGGCACGGTCGAAAATTCCCGAACCTTTTTTACTAAATTTTTTCCTCCTCGAGGTATGATCACATCAATATAATCTTTCATTTTTGAAAGCATGAAATCAACCATTTTTTTATTCTTAGAATCTATAAATTGTATAAAATTTTCATTAACATTATTTTCTTTGAGAGCTTTTCGAAATAATTTAGCTAAAATTTTATTAGTATTTATTGCTTCTGACCCACCTTTTAAAATAACAGCATTTCCAGACTTAAAACATAAACTAGCAACATCCGAAGTAACATTGGGTCTACTTTCGTATATAATTCCAATAACACCAATAGGTATGGATACTCTCTTAATTTTTAATCCATTAGGTCTACTCCATTTTTCAAGAGTATTATCAACGGGATCTTTTAGTTTAATAATTTTATTAACTGAATTTTTTATATCATTTAATTTTTTATGATTAATAGTCAGTCTATCAATTAAATTGTTTTTTAATCTTTTTTTTTGAGAAAATTTTATATCTTTCGCGTTTGCTTTAATTATAGAGTTTCTCTCCTCATCTAATAATGATGCATACCTTTTTAAAATTTTATTTTTTACCGTAGTATTAATTTTTTCAAGAGATGCTTTTTTAGCTTTTTTCCCTATTAAATTCATATATTGGCTCATTTTATATCTCTACCATATCATCTTTATGTATAACTTCAGATTTAGCAACATATCCTAATATTTTTTCAATTTCTTTAGAGTGGTGTCCCATAATTCTTAATATTTCATCAGATGAGAACGAACTTAAGCCTCTAGCACATTCATAATTTTTTTTATTTAAAACTTTTATGTGATCACCTTTTTTAAACTTACCAGATACTTTTGTAATACCAGCTGCTAACAAACTCTTTCCATTCGAAAGCGCTTGCGTGGCACCATCATCAATAACAATTTCTCCTTTAGGTGAAATTGAACTGATAATCCATTTTTTTCTAGCATCTAATTTAGTTATCTTTGGTAAAAACCACGTACAGTTATTATTTTTAACTATTTTTGAAATAGGTCTCATTAACAGACCGTTAGCTATTACCATTTGGCACCCTGATAGTTGACAGATCTTTGCTGCATCAATTTTAGTTTTCATTCCACCCGTTCCATGCTCACCAATACTTTTGGTTGCAATTTTTTCTATATTTTTATCTATATTTTTTATCTCTTTTATTAATTTTGCATTTTTGAAAATTTTTGGGTTTTGTGTGTAGAGACCATCAACATCAGAAAGAAGTATTAGTGAGTCCGCACCAGATATTTGTGCAACTCTTGAGGCTAATCGATCGTTATCACCATATTTGATTTCTGTAGTTGCTATAGTATCATTTTCATTAACAATGGGCACAAAACCTAACTGAAATAAATTATCAAACGTTCTTTTGGCATTTAAGGCTCTTCTTCTTTGCTCGGTATCCTCTAGTGTAAGTAAAATTTGAGATATATTAATTTTTTGTTTAATAAATATTTCTGAAAACAAATTCATAAGCTCTATTTGACCAATTGATGCTACAGCTTGACTTTTATCAATTTTAAGATTTTTTTTACTTAAGTTCAGTTTTTTACAGCCCATAGCAATAGCGCCAGAACTAACAATGATAACTTTTTTATTTTCACTAATTAGCTCCTGAATGTCTTTAGAAAATTCTAAAAGCCATTTTTTTCTAACTTTTTTATTATCATCTATTAATAAAGATGAACCAATTTTGATTACAATTATTTTAGAATTCTTAAGATACATATGCTAGTAATTTAGCTTTAACTTTTGATATAGATCCTTTGTCTAATGTTGACAGGGTTATTACCTCAGAGTCTTTATTTTTAGAAAAATCTTTCACAATTTCATCTACCTCTTCTTTGTCTAATAAATCTATTTTATTTAATACAATTATTTCTTTTTTTTCAAGGATCCCTTTACTATAGCTACCAAGCTCTTTTTTAACTTGTTGATATGCATTTTCAATATTTTCATCTGTAATATCTATTAAATGCATCAAAGTTTTGCACCTTTCTATGTGTTTTAAGAATTGAATTCCAAGGCCCACACCTTCGTGTGCACCCTCAACTAGCCCAGGAATGTCAGCTAAAGTTATTTCTTTATTATCATAAGTTGCAACACCAAGGTTTGGATTTAAAGTTGTAAATTTATAATTTGCTATTTTGGGGGTGGCATTTGTAATGGATGCTAACAAGCTAGACTTACCTGCGTTTGGCAAACCTACAATACCAACATCAGCAATAGTTTTTAGTTGAAGCCAAATTACATACTCTTCACCTATAGCACCTTTTGTAAATTTTTTTGGGGCTCTATTTGTAGAGCTTTTAAATCTGGTATTCCCCAGGCCACCCTTGCCACCTTTAGCTACAACAAATTCTTCACCTTCTTTTTTAAAATCGTAAATTAAAGTTTTATTATCTTCTTCAAAGACCTGTGTACCTATTGGAACCTTTAAAAATAAATCATCCCCTCCATGACCTGTACGATTTTGTCCAGAACCATTTACACCTCTTCCACCTTTGTGATGCTGCTGAAATCTGTAATCAATAAGAGTGTTTAGATTTCTTTCTGATCTTAAAAATATGGTGCCACCTTTACCACCATCTCCACCATCAGGTCCTCCATACTCAATGAATTTTTCTCTTCGAAAACTAGGAGACCCATTTCCACCATTACCAGCCTTTACATAAATTTTAACTTGATCTAGAAATTTCATAATACAACTGTTAGTTTTAGTTGTACTACTAATTGGGTTTTACTGAAACGAATGTTCTGTCTAATCTACCCTTTTTAAATACTACTTTTCCTTCAACAACAGAAAAAATTGAATGATCTTTACCCATTCCCACGTTTTCACCAGGAAAAATTTTTGTTCCTCTTTGTCTAACAATTATGTTTCCAGGAATGACCACTTCACCACCGTACTTCTTAACACCAAGTCTACGACCAGCACTATCTCTTCCGTTTCTCGATGATCCACCTGCTTTTTTTGTAGCCATAATCTATTTACTTACTGCTTCTGCTTCTGCTTTAGCTTCCACTTTTTCTATTTTTTTAGTTGGTTTAACCATTTTTTCTGCTTCAGCTAAAACTTTTCCATCTTTTGAAAAAATTTTACTAATCCTTATTAATGAATATTGTTGTCTATGACCATTTTTTCTTCTTGAATTTTGTCTTCTTCTTTTCTTGAAGATTAATATTGTTCTGTTTTTTCCATTTTCGACAAGATCAGCCTCAACTTTTGCACCTTTAACCGTTGGTGAGCCAACTTCTATTGTTTTGTCATCTCCATACGCTAGGATTTCTTTAAATTCTATTTTAGTTTCAACTTTAGAATCCTCTAATCTTTCAATTTTAAGTTTTTCTCCAGCCTTTACCTTGTACTGTTTTCCACCTGTTTGTATGATTGCGTATGACATTGTTTAATCTTTTTTTTATAAACAGCAATATAGTCTTGAGCCTATTATAGTCAAGTCCGAATAAGCTAGAAATTATCCTTTAAATCCCTTAATTTTGAAAATGTTTCCACATTGTTGGACCTAAGGAAAATATTACACTCTAATTCATCCTTAATAGTTGATGGAATAGTGGGTAGACCATTTTTTAACTTTGCATCTATACTATGTATTTTAGTTTTAAGATTATTATTGTTTATATCATAAGTTAAACAAAAATCTGAATTTTTTTTAGTATATTCATGACCGCAATAAACTTTAGTATTTTGTGGTAGTTCTTTTAATTTCATTAAAGAATCAAACATTTGAGAATATGTACCCTCAAATATTCTTCCACATCCTAATGAAAAAAGGGTATCACCAGTAAAAACGGACTCTTCTCTATAAAAGTAAAAACATATGTGGCCAAGGGTGTGTCCTGGAATATAGATTATCTTAGCTTCAAAATTTTCATGTATCCATTTTTCTTGATCGTTAAGCAAAATGTCTATTTCAGGTATTCTTTCTTTATCCCCCTTGTACCCCACAACACTTGCTCCATATTTTTCTTTTAATTTTTGATTACCACCCACATGATCATAATGATGATGTGTATTTAGTATAAATTTTAATTTAATTTTATTATTCTCTAGATATTCAATAATAGGATCAGCTTCACTCGGATCAATTACACATGCAGTATTATTTTCTTCATCAACTATTAAATAAGAGTAGTTATCTTGCAGACAAGGTATTATTTGAATTTTCATCTATCTTTCAATTAAAAAAATTCCCAATTCAGCTGACAGATTTTTAATATTAAGATTTATTTCATTGATAGACGAGGTTTTTTCATTATGAAGCGCTAATGCTTTATCTAATTTAATTTCTCTATCATGACAAAAGTTATAAAAATCTTTAATCGTACACATATGAAGATTTGGAGTGTTATACCATTCATCAGGTAGATTTTTTGTAACAGGCATTGTTCCTTTGATTAATAAATGAAGTCTTACTTTCCAAAATCCAAAATTTGGCACTGTAACGATGGCTTTTTTACCCACTCTTAAAAGTTCCTGAATAACTATTTCCGGATTTAGGAAAGCTTGAAGTGTCTGACTCAAAATCACAAAATCAAAAGAACTATCCGGAAATTGTGTGAGATCCTTTTCTGCATCTCCTTCAATGACAGTTAAGCCTTTACCCACACACTTTTGAGAATTATTTTTAGAAATTTCAATCCCCCTTATATCTATTTCTTTATTGGTTTTTAAATATTCCATTAATGTTCCATCACCACATCCAACATCTAAAACTCTTGTGTTTTTTTCAATAAAATCTGAGATTATTTTAAATTCTTGTTTCATGGCTAAATTGTTAAATAAGAGTTGTTAATATAATCCCTTAAAGTATTTAAAAATTCAGGAACATCCAAAAGAAAAGAGTCATGTCCTTTGTCAGACTCAATTTCGACAAATGCAACATCTGCTCCAATAGCATTTAAAGCTATAACAATTTCTTTATTTTCAGAAGTTGGATAAAGCCAATCTGAAGTGAATGATATAACAAGAAATTTGGTTTTAGTTTCTTTAAAAGCCTTTGATAAAATTCCACCATATTCCTTAGTTAGGTCAAAATAATCCATTGCTCTTGTAATATACAAATAACTATTGGCATCAAATCTATCAACAAATACAGATCCCTGATGTCTTAAATAACTTTCTATTTGGAAATCTGCGTCAAAACTAAATTTTAGATCATCTCTTTCTTGTAATTTTCTTCCAAACTTTTCTTGTAAACCATTTTTAGATAAATAGGTTATATGAGCAGCCATTCTTGCAACAGATAAGCCTTTATCCGGGTTTTTATTTTGATTTGCATAGTCTCCATTTAACCAGTTGGTGTCAGCCATTATAGATTGTCTACCAAGTTCGTTAAAAGCAATATTCTGTGCTGAATGACTTGAAGTACAAGCAATAGGAACTGCTACCTTTACTTTTTCAGGAAAATTACTTATAAATTGGAGAACTTGCATACCACCCATAGATCCACCCATTACTGCAAATAATTTTTCAATTTTAAAAAAATCTAAAAGGTTGTGTTGAGCATTTACCATGTCGTTTATTGTAATAATAGGGAAGGTGGTTCCATAAACTTTATTTGTTTCAGAACTAGTATTGCTAGGGCCAAAAGAACCTAAACACCCACCAATTACATTAGCACAAATCACAAAATATTTATCTGTATCAATAGCCTTATTAGGACCAACTGCATATGACCACCAACCATCTTTTTTAGTTATTGGGTTTATTCCAGAAACAAATTGATCACCTGTTAAAGCATGAAAAACTAAAATAGCATTATCTCTTTTTTCATTAAGAACACCATAGGTTTCATAAGCTAAGGGGAAATTATTAATAGTTTGACCACAATCTAATTTTAGTGGTTTATCAATTATTAGGCTCTTTATGTTTACATTTTTATTCATAAATAATAGTTAAATTTGAATTGTGAGATAAAAAAACTTATTTAGCGGTTTTTTTAAGCGCTCGCAATTCAGTTAAATCAGCGCATATTTTTTGTACAAGATACTATTTCTTATGTCAATTTTTTAAAAAAATGACGTATTCTGTATGAAAGTTTAATATTTTATTTATAAGATTAATAAAAATGACAGTTCCAGAGTTTAAAAAATTTAAAATAGAGGCCTATAAACCAGGAAAATCAAATATAGGTGAATTCAAAAATATCATCAAGTTATCAGCGAATGAGTCAGCATTAGGTGTTAGCTCAAAAGTTAAGAAAGTTTTAAATAATAAAAATTTGGCTCTGTCTAAATATCCAGATAGCAAGGCACAAGTTTTAAGAAAAGAAATTTCAAATAAATTTAATTGTGATTTTAATAAGATTATTTGTGGAGCAGGGTCTGATGAAATAATTCAGATGATTTGTCAGCTATATTTAAAACCATCAGATGAAGTGATTGTACCTCAATATAGCTTCTTAATGTACAGAATTTATGCACAAATCGTTGGAGCAAAAGTTATTTTTTCAAAAGAAAAAAA
>Ga0307986_10003599_pt1 | contig 10715 bp, 7 predicted proteins | sample EllFjometageno82_FD_203170 | JGI IMG/M metagenome (GOLD analysis project Ga0307986, IMG submission 203170) | Marine microbial communities from Ellis Fjord, Antarctic Ocean - #82 | ecosystem: Environmental > Aquatic > Marine > Unclassified | place: Southern Ocean | collected 2014-10-09
AATTGGCTTTAAAAAAGCTTTAAAATTCAAATTTGATATAGTTTTTAAGATAGATGGCGATGGACAACATGATCCTCTAGATATCGTGAAATTCATAAAACCCTTACTCAATGATAAAATAAATTTCTGTAAAGGATCAAGATTTATTAATAAACTTGATAGAAATAAAATCCCACACTTCAGATATTTTGGGAATATATTTTTAACTTTATTAACTAGAATTAATTGTAAAAATTTTGCACTTACAGATGCTGTTAATGGTTTCTTGGCTATAAAAACCACATTATTAAGAAAAATTGACTTAAATAAAGTTAGTTCTAATTTTTTTTTTGAGGAAGATCTGCTTTTTCAATTATCCTTTCACAAAATTTATATTAAAGAAATTCCAATAAAAACAATATACCATAAAATTGATAATAGTAATTTAAGCCCTTTGAAAACAGTTATACCATTTCTTTTTAACCATTTAAAAAATTTTTTATTTAGAATTTATGTTGAAACAATTAAGTAAAAATAATTATTTTTTATTATTATTAATTTTATTAATATTCATATTCGGATCCTACATTTCATTATCTAGAGGATCAAACCTAACCGATGGAGATTCTCATAGTATATTATTATCTTTTTTAAATATGTTAGATTTTCAAACTTACACACCATCTAGAGGAGCTTATGGCCACTTAATACCTGAAATGCTTCTTGGATCTATTGCTTATCTTTTTGGAGTTCCTCTATCCAACCTGGTATGTTTTGTATTTTTTTTTAGTTCAATATATGTTTTGTTTATAACTTTTTTTAAAAAAAACATTTTTAATTTTTTTTTATTTCTTTTATTATTATGTTCAAATTTTTATCTTTTTTTTGAGAATACCAATACAATTGATTATCCAATAGCATTATTTTTTTTTTCTTGTGGTTTGTTTTACCTTAAGAAAGAAAATTTTATCTTGGCGAGTATATTTTTTGCTCTTACAATATGCTCTAGGGCAAATTTCTGTATTTTTATTTATCCTTTAATCTTATTATATTTTATACATAATAAAATTTTTTTTATTAAATTTAGGTCACTGTTACTTATTTTCTCATTGACTACCTTCATTGGCTTAATTTTTTTTATACCAGTTTTTTATACCAATAATTTTACTTTAAACTTTCTGAATATACCTTTTATAACAAATTCAGATACACCTGGATGGTATGGAGGACCAGCTTTTGAACTCTCAGCACTTATTCCACGATTTATATTTAAAATATATAAATTAGTCGGCTCTTACTCGATTTTTTTAATAATTGCTATATTCGTGTTTAATATAAAAAATTTGATTAATTTGAAATCTATCAACCAAAAATTGATTTGGGCTATGATTGTTATAAATTTATCTTTTTATATATTTATGCCCACTAAACTTACAATTATAAATCCATTTATTATATTTTTATATATTTTGCTATTTACCCATTATAAAAAAAATATTATTTATATTATTATTATATTAAATTTTAGCTCTTGGTTTGTCAGTTATGATTTCTTAAATATCAAATATAAAAATGATGATATATGTGAAGCAAGAGAAGCTTTATCTGCGAGTTTTCAATTTAAAGTACGTCCAGGAGATTACATAAATTATATAAATCATCCATCTTTTGCTATTTGCTATTCTCAAACATTTGGACATCGCACAAATAATTTTTTAGATAACAGGCCATTGCGATTACCTAACTAAGCAACCAGGCAGCTTTTCATGTTCAAAATCAAAAATCCAACCATTATAAGCTTGCCCTCCTCTATTATATGGATTTCTTCCAACCCAATAACCAACATTTTTCTTATAAGCATGCTGTTTACCTAAACAATTTTTGAATGGTCCATATTTTAGTTCCGATCCAAAAAAAACTATCTTGTTAATTTTTTTATCCTTTAAATAATTTGCATATAAAATTGATTTTCTATTATCAAATTTTACAAACCAAAGAAAAAGTGTTGGATAAGTTCTGCTACTATAAAAAGAGATAGACCTATGCGTAGTTAATATAGTTGAACTTTTATCAGTATTAGCATTTACCCATTTTGCAAGAGAATAACCATACGCATATTTTGTCATTATTTTATCTCTTAATTCATTATTAATCGACCCAGGGAATAGACTTATCGCAGCAAAATAAATAGATATTGTGACTATAATAATCTGTGCATTAATTAGTACTTTGTATCCGTTAAAGTATTTATTAACTCTTAAGTCACTAATAGAGACTAAATATATAGTCCACAAAAAACCTTCATAAAAAAACCTTGTAAGTCCAGACCCAGCAACAAAATGTAGAATCCAAAAAATTAAAGTCATTATAAAAAAATTCTTATATTTTAAAAATGATTTTGATTTGACAAAAAATATTATAAATAAAATAGGACCATAAATAGTAAAAATTTTACCCATACTTTTTGGAATTATTAAATTGATAAATGTAAATATATCTATTTTACCTGATGTCAGAAAATTATGAAAATTATCATATCCGTAAATATTGACCGGTAATGGACTGAGGAACAAATTAAAGATAGGAGTTTCATAATAATAATATCTATGAATCCAACTTGGTAGTATCGTTATTGAAAATACAATTATTGAAATTATAATCGCCTGGCCAACTAATCTTTCTTTATAAGCTAAAAAAATACAGTATAAATATAAAATTAATCCACTTATTATAAATGAAAACTTAACCAAGACATTTATGGATAAAATAAAAAAAATAATTCCTAAAATTAAATAAAAATTTTTTTTTTCAAAATTTTTTAAACCATTAATTAAAAAAGAAAAAATCAAAATAGTTGAGACACATTGTAATAATTGTGGCTTTGGAGAACTAATAAAAAATATTGTAATAGGAGTAGTTAAGATTATCAAAAATAATAAATGATTTAAAAATTTTTTCTTGTTTAAGAATAGTGGTATCAATGCAAATAATGAAGAAAGTTGAATTAATACACCAAATTGTTCAGCCTTCACTCCAAGACCGAGAATAATCATCATTTCACCCAAAGAGCCATATTTAAACTCCATAGGTAAAAGTTCTGTATTAAATTTTCCAGTATTAAAAATATTTATTGAGAAAGGTAGATGGTATGCTAGCGAGTCGGCGTGAGTTATTGGCGATAAAGAAATTAATAATAAACCTATGAAACATATAATTATTAATGAGGATAAATAATTATTGTGATGTAATTTTTTAAATTTAATATTTAGGTTTTTTGAATAGATAAACTCTAATAAAGAAAAAACACCAATTAAAAAAATTAATCTTGAGATAATTATATATATAAAATTATTTGCTAAATTTGCAATTGTTAAGATATATAATAGATAAGAAATTAAATAAGCTCCAATTAAAAATGCATAAAAATAAATATCATTATTTTTTTTTAATATAAAAAAATTTTTTAAAATTAATTTTTGTGAGACCAAACCAACCCTATAAATTCCAAACATTAATATGATTGAATTTATAACGGACAATATATTTGTAAAAATATAATTATCTAAATTATTTAACATTTAAAATTAGTGTGTAAATTTCTTTAATAATTTGATAGTTTTTTTTTCATCTAAATTCTTGAGATATAAATCAATTTTATCTAAAAAATTTTGTATTTTCATTAATCCTACAATCTTATCATTGATCAAGTTAATGTCCTTTATTGATGTATCTATAAGTCGATTATTGCTTAACTTTTCATCTAATTTTTCTGATCTAAATTTTCCTATTATTTTTACTTTAAGCTTTTGATCTTTATTTTTCATTAAATAAAATAGTTTATTTATTATTTCTATAATTTTAATTGGTTTACCCATTTTTAAAACAAATATTGAGCTTGATTTTTTTAACTGAGATGATTGTAGAACTAAATTACAGGCTTCTCTTATACTCATAAAAAATCTTTTCATTCTAATATCTGTTAAAGTAACTGGTAAATTATTTTTTATTTGTTTTTTAAAAATTTCAATTGCTGAACCAGCGCTACCAAAAACATTTCCAAATCTAACTATTGAGATTTTAGATTTTTTGTAATCATTTTCTTTTGAAAGTGAGAGAGTTATGATTTCAGATGCTCTTTTTGTCATACCTAAAACGTTTTTTGGTTCAACAGCTTTATCAGTCGATATTACAGTTAAATTAATATCTGTATTCTTAATTGCTCTTACTAAGCTGAGTGTTGCTAAGATATTATTTTTGATTGCGGTAAACAAATTTTCTTCTAGAAAACTTACATGTTTGTAAGCGGCTGCATGGAATATATATTTTATTTTGTTTTCTTTAATTATCTTTTGCATTTGTGTTTGATTGTTTACATCAAGTAATACATATTTAATATTTTTCCTTAATCCTAATTTTTCTTTAATCTGGAATAAGCTGTATTCAGAGTTATCAATAATTAGTAATTTTTTTGGACTAGATCTTAGTATTTGTTGAGATATCTCAGATCCTATGGATCCCGCACCACCAGTAACTAAGATTGATTTATTCTTAAATTTTTTTATAGAATTTTTTTTAATATCAAATATTTTTCTTTTTATAATGTCACCTAAATCAAGATTTTTTAAATCATCTATGACTACTTTATTATTTGTTAATAAATTTTTTTTATTTGGTAATGCACTAATATTTAAAGTTAATGGTAATAATTTGGTGTATAAAATCATTAACTCATCATGAGCCATAGAAGGTATTGCTATTATTATATTTGATATTCTTTTTTTTTTTGAAATTGATATAAGTTCACTATTGGAAATTATTTTTTTATCTAAGTATTTTTTTCCAACTAATGACTGATTATCATCTACAAAATAACTTACATTATCTCTATTCAATTCAATTAATTTTTTAGCAATTCTTTTGCCAGCAAATCCACATCCATAAATTATTGACCCATTTAAGTAATCATTAATTGTATTTGGATACTCTTTATTAATCTTAGTAAGATTTTTATTATTAAGCTTATAATTAATTCTTTTTTTTAAAAAATTCTCTATTTTAATAAACTTTTTTTTTTTGATATCTTTTGTCAACCTATAAGTATTAGCGATCGAGTTAGATATCTCGGTTATCTTAGTTTTTTTGTAAATAATATTATTTTTGGGAAAGTTTAAAAATCTCAATATATCTTTTATCCTGATGCCATATCCTGAGCCAATATCATAAATTCCCGATTTTTTTAAATTAAGTAATTTTAAATAAATTTCACAAATATCGTCAATGTGAATAAAATCTCTTACAGCATCTCCATCGTTATGAATAATAATCTTTTTTTTATTTTTGGCTGACTCAACCAACTTGTGTATTACCGAAAATTGTTCATTGTTACCGTACATATTAAAAACCCTAGCAATAACTAGTTGAATATTTTTTTTTTGGCAAAAATTATTTAACAATGCTTCATTTAATAACTTAGCTGATGAATATATAACTCTATTATAATTATCGTTTTTATAGTGTAGCTCATTAATTGAACCATAAATTGATGCGCTACTAGTATAAATAATTTTATTTATATTTTTTGGATTAACTTTATCTAAAATCAAACTCAAGTTCCCAACACTTTGATTATAAAAATCATTATATGAATCTATTTTTGATATTTTTGCTGACGGATAAAAGCTATTTATTATAAGATTAAATTTATCTTTATTTTTTGTAATAAAATTCTTAAATTCAATATAGTTAAAAACTTCAGACGATCTTATTCTCGAATTTAGTTTTTTTGATAAAAAACTTCTTTTACCTAGTATTACTGTTTTCAATTTTTAAAAATCTCCACAAAGTGTAACATGATTTATTTATACTAAATTTCCTTGAGTTAATTATAGAATTCTTTGATAAACTTGAATAGTTTTTGATTGTTTTATTTATATAATGATTAAATATTAATGGAATTCTACTGTTAAATATATAGCCATTATAATTGTTTGTTATAATCTTTCTTATATCTCCACGAGCGGCACTTATCACAGGTATTCCATAAGAATTGGACTCTAGAGCCGTATATGGAAAATTATTAATAGGTGAAGTAATTATAGTTATATCAGTTTTTGAATAAATTTTCGATTTTTTAGACCAACCCCAAAATTTAAGATTACTACTTTTTTTACTTAATTGTTTTTTTAATGATCCATCCCCAAAAATATTAAAATTTATATTTTTATTTTTTTTATTTAATTCACAAATTTTTATAAATAACTGAGGGTCATTTTCTTTTTCAAGTCTTCCTATAAAACTAATTTGAACTGTCTTTAGATTGTTTCTTTTAATTTTTTGTTTCTGAACTCCATTAAAAATAACTTTATGAGTAATTAACTTCATCCATGGAAATAAACTTAACCACCATTTTTTAGAAGAGTTAGAACCAAATATTAGATAATCTAATCGTAATGAAAAAATAGAAAATAAACCTAATCCTATAACAGTCTTAAAATTATATTGAAATACTCCACTATGCAATGCCATTGATAGAATAGTTTTTTTTTTAACTTTATATTTTAAAAAAAATAAAAAATAGTAAATCAAAATTGCAAAATTTGTAAAGAAAAATAGTTGATTTGAAAGATTTAATTTTTTAATTAATTTTTTAATTTTCTTATTATCTTTAAAAATATTTAATTTAAAAACTTTTAAATACTTATTTTTTCTTAAATTAGGAAATGTTTGTTTGGGATTTTGATCAAACAAAATAACTTTTTTTTTATTTCTTAAATTAAATAAAATATTTTGTTCAAGAAAAGTTGATGCCCCACCTTTATAGCTGTCAGAAAAGTAAATAATTGTCATTTACTATATTTTATCTCTTTTTTTTAAGAACTAAAAAATAATATTTTGGTTTAAGTAAATCATCTAAGACTAAATGTTTATCTTTTATGGATAATTCATTAAATACTGATTGGATTGATTCTTCAGGTACATATTTCTTAATATCCATGGATGTACCAAGCCATTCTACTATTTCTAAATTAAACAATCTGTTTAATTCATATATGTCTCTCATATCAACAACTTTTTCATTATAATGTAAAAATTGATCCACTATCCAATTGTCATTTTTTAATAAAAACTCAACACCTTCACTCCATTTGTCTTCAATTTTGCTATCCGGTACGTTGAAATGGCAATCTAAATATTTATTAGACTCATTTTTTAATATCATTTTTGTTAGTTCTACTTTTTTTTTTAAGGATGACTCATTTTGAAATAAAACAGATAGCATTCTTTGATTTAAGTTTAACTTAAACCTTCCATCTTTTCCATAAAGCCACATTATTAAATGACCATCATCCTCAAGATGATTCACTAATGATTGCATTCCTTTTTGCATGTCTGCTAAATGATGTAAGACACCAATACAAAATATAACATTAAATTTTTTTCCTAAATCTAGATTTAAAATATTTTGCTCTTGAAATTTAAGATTATTTAAATTTTTAATTTCTGAATTTTTTTTTGCAATTTTTAAAGAATTGGTAGTCATATCTACTCCTGTAAAACTACCAGTTGAGCAGGTTTCTGCTAATTTAATTATTGTATTGCCGGTCCCGCAACCAGCCTCGAGAATATTTGCTCCGTCTAATAAATTTTTTTTACCTTCTTTGGCATTATTATTTAAAAAACGAATTAGTGGTAAGCTGTAATCCATCTTGTAGTTTATGTCTGGAAATGGGTATTCTTGATACATCTCAAAAATACTCTGTGTTAATTTATCTTTCTCACTCATTTATCTAATTTTTTATTGATATTTTTTGATTTATCAACTTAATCATTTTATTAATTGAGCCAAAATGCTCCACGGTTATTTCTTCATTTTCAATTTTAATTTTCCACTTTTTTTCGAAATATGTAACTAAATCGATAATTCCAAAAGAATCCATATATCCCAATTCAACTAATGAATCATTTTTAGGAATTTCATTCAATTTTGCCATTAATGGATTTCCACTTTTAAGATATTGAATTAAATCTGTTTCTATTTCTTCAATTGTAATATTCATATTTAATTTTTTTATTTTGTGAATTTTTTTTAATAGCCCAGTTATTAGCACATTTTTTTAAAAAATGATCAGATAAACCGATTACAAATGCCATATTTTCTCTAAATCCCATCCTAGAACTTGTATTTGGATCTTTGAATTTAGAAATTAAACTTATGAATGATTTTTTATTTAATTTTTTATTTTTAGATAATCCATCAATAAAGTCTTCTACAATACTTAATCCTTTTTTATTATCAAAAAATGCTTTTGCTTCTGGGGCTTGATAAGCAAATTTGGGTCTATTAACTATTTCTTTTGGTAAATAATCTTCAAGTGATTTTCTCAATATGTTTTTCAGTTTTAAGCCCGGTGATTTTTTTTGAGAAGAAATTTTGGCTAGTTCGTTTGTTAAACTGTCATCTAAATAGGGATATCTACCCTCTACTCCATGCGCCATGGTCACCCTATCTCCTTGAGATGAAAGTAAATACCCACTCAATAGTGTATTAATTTCAATTAATTGAGCTTTTTCCATTGAGTCTAAATCTTTAAAATTTTTTGGTAAACTGGTTAAAAATGAGTTTTTCATATTTACTTTTTCAAAATTGTTATTATCTAGGTTAAAAAAATTTTTAACTGTTGAATATTGATTCCATCTTACCTGATGAGAATAAAAAGAGTCTTCTTGATTTTGTAAATTTTGTTTATAAAAGTGCTTCGTAATTTCAAAGTATCTATCGTTATTAAATTGAGGTAAATAATAATAAAGTTTTTTTAAAAGATTTGGCCTTATTTTTGACTCTGGAAATTTTGACCAAAATTTTCTTATTTTTGTCTCTCCAAAAATATCATACCCAAGGAGTATTTCGTCAGCACCTTCACCAGTAAATACCACTTTATGTCCTGATTTTTTAACATGTTGTGCTAATAAAAACATTGGAACTGGAGCTGTTCTAAATAAATGAGACTCGCAATGATTTATAACTTTTTCAAAGTTGCTTACTATATCTATATTTGATATTTTAAGTGAGCTGTGATTTGACTTTATTATTTTTTGAATTTTATTTTGAGCCTCAGATTCATCATATTCTTTATTTTCAAATTGAATTGAGAAAGTATCAATAGGAGAACCTTGAATTTCGGTTAAAAGATAAGCAATAGCAGAGCTGTCTACGCCTCCTGATAAATATGAGCAAAACCCCACTTCTCCATGAATTTGTTTTTTTAAAGAATCTTTTAAGATTTCAATAAAATTTCTAGATTGATTTTCTTTATTTTTTACTGATAAAGGATTGTTCCAATATCTTTTGATTTCAGTTTTATTTTTTTCATAGACTAAATAACTTCCTGGTTGTAATTGCTTTATATCTTCAAAAGAAGTTGAATCATTTATATTTGACCAAAATAACCCCGTCGAAGCTATACTGTTTAATGATGTCTGTAATACCTCTTCATTGTATGCTGCTATAGATTTGATTTCTGATCCATAAATAAATAAGTCATTTTTTTTTTTATAAAATAAAGGTCTAATCCCAAATCTATCTCTAAATAAGTAAAGTTTTTTTTTTTTATTATCAAAAATTGAAATTGCAAACTGACCCTCGATTTCATCAATAAATTTACAACCCTTTAATTCAAACAGTTTTGCTAGCAACTTAACTTCGGAGTTAATCTCATTATGTGAAAAAGAATATTTTTTTATTATATTTTTATAATTAAAAATCTCACCATTAAATGATGTTATAAACCTACTTTTATTTGTAATTACAGGTTGATCACCATTTTTAATAGTTTCTATAGACAACCTAGCAGTAGCAAAAGAAAAATTTTTACCTACCAAAACTCCAGTAGAATCTGGGCCTCTATGCTCTATGCTGTTAATCATTCGAGTAATTTTTACTTTTGACTCTTCAAGATTTTGATGTCCGACTATAAATCCGGCAATTCCACACATAATTTTATTTACTCTCTTTCATTAATTAATCAAAATTTTATGTTAAAAAAGAGTCTCCATCTAATAGTGTGGGATCCCATACCATATCGTCATGTAATGTTTTCATTAATTCTGGATCATTTGAGTAATAATAATATAAAAAATTTGAAATATTTCTTTTAAAAGTTTTAAAATTAGAGAACATTTTTTTTTTTGTATTATTGGTACCTATCATATCAATGATATGATATCCACGCTTTTGGCTTTCTTTTATACATCCATGAACTAATGATAAATAAATTTCTCTGTTATTTTCTATAGTAACAATGTCTATTATCGAAACTCTTTTTAAACCATAATGATCGTTATTTCTTGCACAGCACAGTGCATAACCTTGAATTTGATTATTTTCTGATATGGTTAATAAAAAACTATCTTTTAAATAATTAATATACCAATTCAGCCAACTACTTGATTTATGTTGAACAAATTTCATATTTAGACTTTTGTATTTACTCCAAAAAATGTCAAAAGTTATGTCACAATTTTCATGAACCGTTAATTTACTTTTTGGAATAAAATCTTTCCAGTAATTTAATTTATTATAAAAAATTATTTTTAAAAAATTCACAGTAAAATATTTTAAAATTTTATTCGATGGTATTTTTTTATATATAATTAATGAGTCAACAAACTTATCTATATTTAAAATTTGAAATAAGTTTTGATTATATTTTTTTAAGGGAATTTTTTTTGCCCCATAC
>Ga0307986_10003600_pt1 | contig 10710 bp, 10 predicted proteins | sample EllFjometageno82_FD_203170 | JGI IMG/M metagenome (GOLD analysis project Ga0307986, IMG submission 203170) | Marine microbial communities from Ellis Fjord, Antarctic Ocean - #82 | ecosystem: Environmental > Aquatic > Marine > Unclassified | place: Southern Ocean | collected 2014-10-09
GTCTTGTACTGGTCTTCATTCATATAAAATGGTGTGCCGTCAATTTCACCTAATTTTATATCACTATCACCTACTTGGTATTCCTTTGCTGGAAAACACATCGGTGCACTTCCATCGCAACATCCACCTGATTGATGAAATAAAAGATCATTCCCATGAACTTTTTTTAAGTCATTAAGTAACTTTATTGCAGATAATGTGGCGGTAACTTTCATGTTTATATGGCCCGTAATAAATACGAGCCATTATAATATATTTTTTAAAAGAAACCTAGTTTACTTTCACTATAGGACACGTGTAAATTTTTTACTTGTCTATAATGATTCAACATCATTTTATGAGTTTCTCTTCCGATGCCAGATTGTTTGTACCCACCAAATGCAGCATGAGCTGGATAAGCATGGTAACAGTTTGTCCAAACTCTACCTGCTTGTATCCCTCTACCCATTCTATACGCAATGTTACCGTTCCTAGTCCATACACCTGCTCCTAAACCATAGAGGGTATCATTTGCAATTTTAAGTGCGTCTGCCTCATCTTTGAACGTAGTAACTGAAACTACTGGTCCAAAGATTTCCTCTTGAAATATACGCATGTCATTTTTTCCTTCAAAAACAGTTGCTTGGATATAGTTTCCTTTTTCCAAACCACTATTTAATTTAGCTACACTTCCTCCAGCTAGAACTTTGGCACCTTCTTTCTTACCTAAATCTAAGTAAGATTTTATTTTTTCCATTTGTTCTAAAGAAGCTTGTGCTCCTAACATAGTATCCATTTGTAAAGGATTGCCTTGCTTAACTGCTTTCACTCTTTCTAAAGCTCTCTTCATGAATTTATCATAGATAGATTCTTGAATTAAAGCTCTGCTGGGACATGTACAAACTTCTCCGTTATTAAGTGCAAACATAGTGAAACCTTCCAAACATTTGTCAAAGAATGCATCATCTTTATCCATAACATCTTCAAAAAAGACATTCGGAGATTTACCTCCCAGTTCTAATGTTATTGGGATTATGTTTTGCGCAGCATACTGCATAATTAAACGTCCTGTTGTTGTCTCACCAGTAAAAGCTATCTTTCTAATTCTTTTGGAAGACGCCAAAGGTTTTCCTGCTTCTAAACCATAACCACTAACAATGTTCAGAACTCCTGGTGGCAATAAGTCACCAATTAGTTCCATTAAAAGTAGAATGGATGCTGGTGTTTGTTCTGCTGGTTTTAAGACAACACAGTTTCCTGCTGCCAAAGCTGGCGCAAGTTTCCATGTGGCCATTAAGAGTGGAAAATTCCATGGTATAATTTGAGCAACGACACCGAGTGGTTCTGGAACGTGATAAGAGTATTCATCGTTACTTATTTCTCCTATAGAACCTTCCTCAGCTCTTATTACTCCTGCGAAATATCTCCAATGGTCGACAACTAAAGGTAAATCTGCAGCCATACATTCTCTAATAGGTTTGCCATTATCAAGACATTCTGCTGTTGCCAGTAGGTTTAGATTTTTTTCTATTACGTCAGCTATCTTTAAGAGAATATTAGATCTCTCACCGATAGAGGTCTTTCCCCACGTAGGAAAAGCTGCATGCGCCGCATCTAACGCAAACTCAACATCTTTTTCATTTGATCGGGGCACCTGACAGATAACTTCATTTGTAATTGGTGTTGTATTATCAAAATATTTTCCAGATTTTGGTTCTACAAACTTTCCACCTATAAAATTTCCATACTTAGATTTAAATGGAAATTTAACTTTAAGATGTGAAGTATCTATGGAAGATGATATTTTCACACTTTTAGTTTGTGCACTCATTGATCCTCCTATTTTTTGTTTATAATAAATTTAACTACACTCATAATTTTCTGTATACAGTCAATTTTACTGTAATGTAATTTCAGGTTGTAATTAAATTTTTTAATAAAGGGACACGAAAGGCCAACTAAGGCCTTTCGTTGAGATAACAACTATAATTTTTATTTTTTTTCTACTTCAGTTGATTCTTTTTTACTTTCAACTGTATCCTTTAGTTCATTTATTGATTCTTTTTTATCAAGCGACTTGTTTTCGAGATCTTTTTCTTTAGCAACAGGATTTCCATCAAGTGCATCTCGTACTGCAGAAGCTTGATCTCTTATTGTTTTTTCAATTTCTTCTGCTGCTTTAGGATTTTGCTCTAAAAAGATTTTAGCATTTTCTCTGCCTTGACCAATCTTTTCGCCTTTGTACGCATACCATGCACCTGCTTTTTCTACGACCCCGGCTTTAACCCCAAGATCTACAAGTTCACCGGTCTTACTAATTCCTTTTCCGTACATAAGGTCAAATTCCACTACCTTAAATGGTGGTGCTACTTTATTTTTTACTACCTTCACTCTAGTTGAGTTTCCAATAATTTCATCTTTGTCTTTTATTGCACCAATTCTTCTAATGTCCAATCTTACAGACGAATAAAATTTTAAAGCATTTCCACCCGATGTTGTTTCAGGGCTACCAAACATAACACCAATTTTCATTCTTATTTGATTTATAAAAATAACCATTGTGTTTGATTTAGATACAGAACCAGTTATTTTTCTTAAAGCCTGACTCATTAATCTTGATTGAAGGCCTACGTGATGATCTCCCATTTCTCCTTCTAGTTCAGCTTTCGGAGTAAGAGCAGCAACTGAGTCAATAACAAGTACTGATATTGATCCAGATTTAATTAATGTGTCTGCTATTTCTAAAGCTTGTTCACCTGTATCTGGTTGAGAAATTAACAACTCACCTGTTTTTACTCCTAATTTTTTTGCATAAATAGGATCTAGCGCGTGCTCGGCATCAACAAAGGCACATATTCCACCTTTTTTTTGAGCTTCAGCTAACACCTGAAGTGCTAAAGTAGTTTTTCCTGATGATTCTGGACCATAAACTTCTATAATTCTGCCTTTTGGTAGACCACCAATGCCTAAGGCTAAATCTAAGCTTAAAGACCCTGTTGATACTGCTTCAATGTCTAACGCTTGTTGCTGGCCAAGTTTCATCACTGAGCCTTTACCGAAATTTTGATCTATTTGGCTGATGGCAGCTTCTAAGGCCTTATTTTTTTCTTTTAATTCTTGTTCTTTTTTACTGTCTGATTTGACGACTTTTAAGTTATTTTTTATCATTTTTTATCCTTTTATTTGTTCGAATCGTTGAATTTAATGTACACACTTTGTTCTTTTTTTACAAGAGCTAAAGATCAAGGATAAAAAGATGAAATTATTCAGTTTTTTTTAGGTTTTCCAACGTTAGTTCGCCAATAACCGCTAGGAGCTCAAACTTAGATATAGCAAAATTTCTTTCTGCTATTGCGTTGCTTATTCTTGCATCTAAAAGCAGACTTCTTGATTGAATAACCTCAAGAGTTGTTCGTGTATTTCCAGAATCGTATTCTAGCGTGATTCCTTCGTTTGCAATTTCTGCGGCTTTAACTTGAGCTTGTGTTGCTTTTAAAACACTTTCAGATGATTGATGTGTTGACCATGAATTTACTGTATCAGTTTTTACCTCACTAATTGTATCTTGCAGAATTAGACTACTTTGCTTTTTTTTAAATTTTGATTTTTTAAGTAGAGAGTAGTTTTTACCACCTTTAAAAATTGGAATAGTAATTGTTGCCTTAAGACTTTCTTGATCTACCTCATCAACGGAGGCGCTAAAATCTTTATTTTGAGACTGTGTATAATTGACTGATGCTGATGGAGAAAATTTAGATTTTTCAATATCTACATTTTTTTCTGATATCTTATAATCTAATTTCGCGAGAAGTAATTTTGGGTTATTTCTTTCTGATAATGCAAAAGCGGCATTTAAATCTTTTGGAAAATTCAAACTAGTATTTTTAATAAAATTATCTTTTACAGTTTTTTCTGGAGCAGGCAGACCAATTATTCTTTTAAAATTACTTTTAGCTACTAGAAGTTCAGTTTCTGCTGCAATAAATTTTGCATTTGCACCAGCCAGAGATGATTCTGATTGGGCTAAGTCAGTTAACGTGATTTCACCTTTTTGTAAACGTGAACTATCTGATTCTACTTGTCTTTCGAATAGATCTACATTTGAAAAATTAAATTGAGTGTTTTTAATTTTATAAACCAAATCGTAGTATGCGGTGGCAGATTGTAGTAAAATTTTCTGTGTAGTGTTCTTAAGTTTAAGTTCTGCTTGACTTGATTGCAATTTAGATTTTTTTATTGAATTGTAGCCTTGAAAACCTTGAAATATTTTTTGGTCAATAGAAACAGATTTTGTTTCAGAGGAGTTACTACTGTCGGGCAATACAGCTCCCGCCTGGTTCGTTCTATTAAAGTTTTGTTTGCTGCTTTGACTGCCTGATATAGAGACACTAGGTAAAAACTCACTTTTTGAAATACTCACATTTTCTTTAACTGATTTATAATTTTCTCTTGAAGCATTTAAAACTGGATTATTTTTATAAGCATTTTCCAAATAAGTTAAAAACTCTGTAGCAGAAAGTGCACTTATATTAAAGATTATGAATATAAAGATAATAATAGATTTCATATTAATTAAATTTAATTTTATTAAACCTGTGCTTCTTATCTAAATAGAGAACAGCATAGGCTTTATTTGTTAAATCTAGAAGCATTTGCTTGGTTATCCGTTCGTAATACATAATAAATTTTCTAACCTGAGTTGGAGACATAATTTTTTTACCTTTAGATGTCAACTGAAGCTTTTTTTCTTGTAGTAGCCTCCATTTGTAGACACATTCAAAATCAGGTACTTTTAAAAAAATTAGTTTATTAATTTTATCAAAAATTTTTTTATACTCATTATTTAACTCATAATTAACTTTTGACCTCCATTTTAAATTTGTGTCCTCTTTTTTTTCTAAAATATTAATTGATTTTTTTAAAATGTTTTTTTTTTGAGCTTTTGCCCCCACACACCAACCTTCAAATATTATGATCTGTGGTTGTTTCTTAATTTTTTGCCATTTTTTTTTAGGAAAGCGATCATCTTTTGATTTATCAAAACGAGGAATAGTCATTGGTTTAAAATTTTTCCTACATAAATGTAAAAAAATTTTTTTTATTATGCTCGTATCGTGTGTTCCTGGAACTCCTCTAACTCTAAATAGTTGATGAACTTTTTTTGAAAGTTTTATTCTTTCTGATGGTGTTTTATAAAAATCATCAATCGAAAAATAAACCACACTTAAATTATATTTAATCTCTAAGATTAATTTAATAATTTGAGTGATGGTGCTTTTACCAGCTCCCTGTCCGCCTGCAAGACCTATCACTTTCGTTTGTTTGTTTTTTTTATAATCTAGATAAATTTTTTCACAAATGGGTAAATAAAATTTATTTAATTGACCAAGCTTATCGTGAAAAGGCTCGTTCTGACCTTCCTGAGAACTCAAGAAGCTTAAATATTTTTTTTCTAAACTATGAATAGATTTATTTTTAAGCATTTTTTAGAGCACGTTCTAAAAATTCCAAACGATCTTGCCCCCAAAATAATTCGTCATTAAAAATATAAGTAGGTGCACCAAAAACATTTTTTTCTACAGCTTCTTTTGTGTTGTTGGCATAAATTGTAGTGACCCTTTCTGACTTTGCGAGCGTAGATAGTTCTTTGAAATTAATTTTAAAGCTATCACTTACAAGCTCAATATTTTTTTCATCTGAAATATCCTTCTCTTCACTCCATAGTTGTTTTAAAATTTCGTGACCGAATACAATTTTAGTGCCAAGCAAGTTAGCTGCTATAGTAAATTTCGCAGGCAGATGCGGGTCTTTTGGTGGAAAAAATTTTGGTTTAATATTGGTTTTAATGTTTAGGAATTCACTCCACCTCTTTATTTCATCTAATCTATACTTTTGTCTCTGTGGTGATCTTTGTGGAACAGGTATACCTCCTGTTTTTGTAAAAATTCCCCCGACTAGGTCGCAAGGTTTTTCAATTATTTCTGCGTTGTATTTTTTTGCAATATCCTGAAATTTTTTTGATCCTAAATATGTAAATGGGGATGGAATTCCGTAGTAATATTCAATATTCATAATTGTTATATGATTAAATCTTTTTTGGTTATTTAAGCAAACATTTATATAAATATATATAGTTATACTTATCCACAAATTATCAATATCTAGATTAGATGTTCACCTTTTGATTCACTTTTGATTCTAGTCTGGACTCATTTTACAACTTTCTAGTGTGTAAATTCTTCTATTTTTTTAATGTTATGTTCGCTGTTTTTTAACTTTGTTTCGCTTTCTCTGAATGAAACAACAAATACTATTAGATTAAAGCAAATTAATATTATCTGAAAAAATAAAAAATTGAAGTTGATAAAAACAGCTAAGTATTGAAAAAATGAGAGAAAAAAGAAAGAGATAAAAAAAACGCGATACTTAAATACTCCTATAATAGACAAAGAATGTATAGCAAGTTTAAAAAATGACATCTGTGAGGGCCCAAAGTATCTAATTCCTCTGGTAGAATTTATTTCATTGTAATTTTTAATATATTTTTTGAAAGAGCCTGTAAAACTACTCCATAAACTTCCTTTGGCTGACAAAATTTCTAAATTATTTTTTGTTAAACAACTATAGTTTCCAAAATTAACAAGCTTTCCTGTTGTCAATAAAGTTAAATATTTATGGATTTGGTAAAACGATTGAAATAAAAAACCTTCAGATCTTTTGACTCGTTTTGCTACTACAGCAGTATTAGGTTCCGCCAACACTTTATTTACAAATAATTTTATTTCTTCAGGTCTGTCTTCACCATCACCATCCATTAAAATAACATAGTCTAGATCTTGATTTTTAGATAAATATTTTATGCCAAAAGCATTACACCTAGCGTGCCCCCTATTTTTATTCATATGAATAAGTTTAATAGAAGTAATATTAGATGGAACTATAATCTCAGGATTGTCTGTAGTGGAGGAATCATTAATAATAACGCAATTAAATTTTGAATTTTGAATATCTTTAATATTATCATTGATATTTTTTAGAAGTTTTTCTAAAGATTTCCAATCATTGTAGATAGGGATTAAAATAGTAAATTTTTTCATCTTACTCCAATCATACATATACCCTGGAGTTGAATTTTTCCAAACTTACCTGGACAAATTGATTTAAGTACATTTGCGTTTCCTACATAAATTACCCCTCCATCAAACTTAAAATTTTTTAAATCAGGACTTAAACTATTAAACCATCGAGGTCTAGATTGAAGATGATAAGATAGATTTCCACCTAACCATTCATCGCCTACAACTATAGCAATTTTATTAGAAAAATTTTTATTCCACCTAGCCTGCACTAGTCTAGCAATTTCTTTACCTGGATAATCTGTTCTTTTATTATCTTTCAAAAGAGATGCGTATAAATATGTAACAGGGGAAAGAATAAAAAAAAATGAAAATATTATCATAAATTTTTTTAAATGATTGAGATTAATTTTTGATTCAAAAATATAAATAAACAATAATCCGAAAAACAAATAAAACGGAGTCATCCACATGGTCCTAATGTTTGCGCCAAAAATCATTGAAGTAAACAGCATCAATAAAATCGGCATAAGTGTTACGGACGTTAAATAAACTAGTTTTTCATCATTAAATTTCAATTTAAATTTAAATTTAAATTTTGAAACAATTAAACTTAGTAAAATAAAAAAAGGGAGTAGAACTCCTATCTGTTTAAGGAAAAAATTTACTGGAAAAAATAGGTGGTTTAAAACGTTACCCTCTTCAAGTCCCGTTCTTTTAAGCCCGTATGTAATTGTTTTATATTCATTGTCTGCTAACCACATAAAATGTGGCGATAAGACTAATAAAAAAACTACTATTGGAATAAAATATTTGAAATTAAATTTTTTACTTTTTTTTAATTTCAAAACAAAAAAAACAATTATTCCAACTAATAAGTAAATAAATAAATACTTTGAAAGAACTCCTAAAGCTGCAAAAAAACCAAACAAAATCCAATTTTTAACTTTATCGTCTTTATAGCTTTGCCAAAAAAAATAAACGGTTAGGGTCCAAAAAGGAATTTGACAAATATTTACGTTAAATTCTGGTGTTGTAAAATTATAAAAATAAATTCCCTCAAGTAACAAAACTGAAAGTAGTGCATTAACTTCGTTTTTTAAAAATTCTTTTGCTAATTTAAAAATTACAACAAAAGAAAAGATTACAAATATTTGACTTAATAAGTAATAAGCCCAATCTTGTCTTCCAAATACCTGATAAAAAAATTCTGCAAAGAAAGCACTTAAAGGTGGATGTTTTTCGAAACCCCAGTCTAAATTACTTGCCCAAGCCAAAGCCTCTATAATATCTAAAGGTAAGTTTTTGTTTGAGAGAAAAGGAACAAGGGTCCAAATAACTAAATGAGTTAATAAGAATATATTAAAAATTGTAGAAATATTTTTTTTTTTTATCATTTTTCTCATAAATTAATACAATTTAAAGTCTATTGACACGTAAAATTTGAAACATATACTCGCCTCTTTTTAAAATATGATAAATAAACGCACTAAAAAAACTGTTAAAGGAACTGTCGATAAAATAGTTGTAAAAACGATTAAGAAATCTTCAATAAAATTAGAGAAAAAGGATATCGGTAAACGTTATTCGCCTACTGATAAAGAAAAGTACATGTGTGCTAAGCATAAACAATTTTTCAAAGAAGAGTTGTTTCGTTGGAAAAATGACATCATTAAGTCTAATAGTTTGACTAATCTTTTAAATTCTTCAGATGACAGTGTCTCTTCTGCTGACATGATTGATCAAGCCTCTTCTTACACGGATAAATCTGTTGAAATGAAAGCCTTAGCTCGAAGCAGAAAATTAATTGAAAAAATTGAGTCTGCCCTTCGAAGAATTAAAGATGGTTCATATGGTTACTGTGATGAAACATCCGAACCAATCGGGCTAAAGAGACTTATAGCAAGACCTGTGGCTACTCTTTCGATTGAAGCTCAAGAAAGACATGAGCGAGATGAAAAAATATTTATTGAAGATTAAACTCTAGGAATTTTTTCCCCTTTTTCAAAAAGATCGTAACCTTTTTGAACTGCTTCTCTTTTTGAAACTAGCTCATACCATCTTGTTAGGTTTTTATATTTTTTAAGTCCAATGTCGTGCCAATCATGTCTTGCAATCCAAGGGAAAGCTGCGATGTCTGCTATGGAATAAAAGTCGCCAGCCAAATATTCTACTTTGTTTAGTCTTTCATCTAGCTCTTTGTAAATTCTAGTACAAACTTTGAAATACCTTTCTTCTCCAAACTGACTTTTACCTGGGTTGTAATGATGAAATTGATGATGTTGACCAAGCATAGGTCCTACGTAAGCTATTTGTGCTACTAACCATTGATTAATAACTGTTTTTTTTTCTTGATCATAAAACTTTCCGCTCTGTTCTCCTAAATAAACTAGGATAGCACCGGACTCAAAAAGGCTAACATTATTCTTGTGATCTTTAATAACTGGTATTTTGCTAAATGGGCTTATTTTTTTGAATTCAGATTTAAATTGTTCATCTTTAGATATGTCTATTAAAGTTATTTTGTAATCATATTTTATTTCTTCAAGCATAATTGAAATCTTTTTACCGTTTGGTGTGTCAGCGGTAAGAAGTTCAATCATTTTTTTCCTAATCTATCCTGAATTGTTTTGGAAGATGTGGTAAATTCAAATCTATATTTTTCTTCAGGTCTTGCTCTTTTAAAGCACTCTACAGATGCTAAGGCAACTTCATGAAATCCAGAAAGAATTAGTTTAAGTTTACCAGGATAATGGCAGATGTCTCCAGCAGCAAAAATACCCTTTTTATTAGTTTCAAAATTTTCCGAATTTACCTCAATAGTTTTTTTATTCATATTAAGTCCCCATTCTGCGATAGGACCAAGCTTCATAATTAATCCAAAAAAACTTAATATTGTATCTGTTTTAATTTTTTCAGTTTTTCCGTCATCAAATTTTATTGTAATAGATGCTATATCCTTATCTCCTTCTATAGACTCTAATTGACAGGGAGTTTTAATTGAAATTTTTCCGTCTTTTTCTAATTTTTTTATTTCTGCCAACGTATGTGGAGCTCCTCTAAATTCATCTCTTCTATGAATTAAGTTAATTTTTGAAAATTTTGAAAGCTCTAACGTCCAGTCTAGCGCTGAGTCTCCACCTCCAAAAATTGAAATATTTTTATTTTTAAAAGCTTCTTTGTTTTTTACCGCATAGAATATTGATTTTCCCTCAAATTTTTCCGCTTCCTTTAAAGAAAGTTTTCTAGGCTCGAAAGATCCCACGCCTCCAGCAATAATTATATTAGGGGCTGTAAACTCATTGTTATTATTTGTTTTAACAATCCAGTTGTCTTTATCTTGCATCACTTCGTCTACTCTTTCGTTGTAGAAAAATTCTGTGTTAAAGGGCTTTATTTGTTCTAACAAATTTTTTGTTAATTCTTCTCCTGTGCACTCTGGAACAGCTGGGATATCATAAATTGGTTTATCTGGATAAAGTTCTATACATTGTCCACCAGCTTTATCTAAATTATCTATTACTATGGATTTAAGTCCTTTAATTCCTAATTGATGGACCGCAAATAATCCTACGGGACCTGCTCCGATTATAATTGCATCTGTTTTTATCATTTAACTTTGTTTTATAGGTGTCGTTACTTCTAAGCCATCAAG
>Ga0307986_10003601_pt1 | contig 10709 bp, 12 predicted proteins | sample EllFjometageno82_FD_203170 | JGI IMG/M metagenome (GOLD analysis project Ga0307986, IMG submission 203170) | Marine microbial communities from Ellis Fjord, Antarctic Ocean - #82 | ecosystem: Environmental > Aquatic > Marine > Unclassified | place: Southern Ocean | collected 2014-10-09
CCTGTCTCTTATTTGTGTGCTAGTTAATTTTTTTCCTTCAGTTCCTGCTAAAGGAGAACTATTTACTGTAACAGTAATAGACATCGTTGGAGGATCAATAGGCGTTGCATTTATCGGCTCATTTACCTCTAAATCACAAATAGTATCAGCTACATTGGCTTTTTCTAACCCAGCTATAATAACAATATCTCCAGCTTCCCCAACTTCAATTGGAACTCTTTTTGTTCCTTCATATCTAAAAATTTTTGTTAGTCTTCCTTCATCAACTTTTTCACCTTTAAGATTTATAGCCTTAATTCGTTGATTTGCTTTAGCTCTACCCTGAGTTATTTTTCCAACCAAACTTCTTCCTAAAAAACTATCGGCATATAAAAGTGTAGATAGCATTGCAAAAGGTTTTTCTTTATCTAAATTTGCTGGCTTAACGTGTTCCAAGACTAGATCTAAAATAGGATGAAGATTTTCTCTTGGTCCATCAACTTCTTTACTGGCCCACCCCGATCTTCCGCTTGCATAAAGTACTGGAAAATCTAATTGTTCTTCATTTGCATCTAAACTTACAAACAAGTCAAAGGTTTCATCTAAAACTTCATTTGCTCTTTGATCGGCTTTATCTAATTTATTTATTATCACAATTGGTTTAAGGCCTTGTTTAAGAGCTTTTGATAAAACAAATTTTGTTTGTGGCATCACACCTTCAGCAGAGTCTATAAGCAATAAAGCACCATCCGCCATAATTAAAACACGCTCAACTTCAGCAGCAAAATCTCTATGACCTGGAGTATCTATAATATTAATTCTAGTGCCTTTCCAATCAACAGAAGCAGGTTTAGCTAAAATTGTAATACCTCTCTCTTTTTCTAATTCACCAGAGTCCATTACTCTTTCCTCAACAACTTCATTTTCTCTAAATGAACCACTTTGTTTCATTAGATTATCAATCATAGTAGTTTTACCGTGGTCAACGTGAGCAATGATAGTTATGTTTCTAATTGTGTTCGTCATATTTTTTTGGTTGCGGGGGTAGGATTTGAACCTACGACCTTCAGGTTATGAGCCTGACGAGCTACCAGACTGCTCCACCCCGCGATGAATTAAATTTTTTTAATGTTAATTGCTTGGAGTTTTTTATTTTCTTCTTTTATGTCAAATTCAATTTTTTGCTCTTCTTTTAATACTCTTAATTTTGATTCTTCTAGAGCTGAAACATGTAAAAAAATATCTTTATTTGTTTTCTCATCAGTAATAAACCCATATCCTTTTTTTGAATTAAACCATTTTACTTTGCCAGATGGCATATTTGATCCTCTCATTTTATATAAATCAGTATCTATTTTTTAATTTTTGAAGTTTTTTTATTCTTTTTATATTTTCAGTTTGAACTCTTTTTTTTCTCTCTGATGGTTTTTCATATGTACTCTTCATCTTCATTACTTTAAAAAAGCCTTCTTTTTGCAGCTTTCTTTTTAAAACTCTAATTGCTTGCTCTACATTGTTATCTTTTACGTCTATTTTAATAAAATCCTCCTGTTAATTTTACGTTAGTTAGCATTTGCTCCATTGATTGTCTATACTGAAGCTGCTTTAGCTTTTTTTTCTTCTCTTATTTTAGCTTTTTTTTCTCTTTCAATTCTCCTTTTGGCCTTTTCAAGACTTTTTTGAAATGTTTCCTGAGTACAAAGGGCTAAAATTACAGGATCTCTTGGTTTTAGATTAGAAAAATTCCAATAACTTCTTTTCCTGATTAATGAAACAGTACTTTTCGTGCTACCAACTAGCTTAGAAATTTGTCCATCAGTCAATTCAGTAGCATTTTTACATAACCACAGTATGGCATCAGGTCGATCCTGCCTTTTTGATAATGGCGTGTACTTAGGTTTTTTTCGTTCTTTAACTTCAACCTCATCCACTTTTTTTAATAATTCTAATTCTTTCCCAGAGTCTTTGGAGCATATTTCAATTATTTCTCTAGATAATTGTCCGGCCAAAATTGGATTGTAGGCTTTAATTCCTTTAGCTACATCTCCATCAGCTATTCCTTTAATTTCAAGTTCATGCAAATTACAGAAGCTTGCTATTTGCTTAAATGTTAATGTTGTATTTTCTACCAACCAAACAGCGGTAGCTTTTGGCATGAAAGGTATGTCTGACATATATTATTTTTTTGCTCTAAGGTTGCTAAATTTTTTATTATATTTACTAACTCTGCCCTTATCTAAAATTTTTTGTGTACCACCCGTCCATGCAGAATGAGACTTAGGATCAATATCTAGTTTCAGAACATCGTTCTCTTTTCCCCAAGTGGACTTAGTTTCAAACTCACTACCATCAGTCATAACAACTTTAATTTTGTGATATTTTGGGTGTATGTTTTTTTTCATGTTGCGAGTTCTATATGATTAAAGGTTTTTACTCAATATTTTTTTTAATAATCAAATCACTTAATTCATCATGAATATTTGAATTTGAGGCTAAAATGTTCTTTTTTAATGAAGCTTTATTGTCTTGTTCAAAAAAATCAATAAATCCGCCAGCTTCTTTTATGATAATTATGCCTGCTGCTATATCCCAATAATTTATTTCTTTTTGCCAATAACCGTCAAATCTACCACATGCAACATAAGCTATATCTAAAGCCGCACTTCCAAACTTTCTGATAGGAGCATGAACTTTTTTTGAAACATTTATAAATTGAGAAAAAATTTCTTCTTTAATCTTACTCGAATGTTTTGGACCACCAGTAACAAGGAGAGCGTCTATTAATTTTTTTTTATTTGATACCCTTATACGAGAATTATTTAAATAAGCTCCATTACCTTTCTCCGCGCAAAACATTTCATCTTTAATAGGATCAAATATAACGCCACACTTAATCTCATTGTCTTCTTCATAACCAATAGATATTGCGAAATGAGGTATACCATTTAAAAAATTTATTGTTCCATCTATAGGATCAATAATCCATCTTTTTTGTTTATTATTTTTATTTATGACTCCTGATTCTTCTGCAACAATTCCATAGTCCGGATGTGCTTTTTGCAATTCATCTATAATTAATTTTTCTGTTCTTTTATCTGCTGAAGAAACAAAATCACCAGGTCCTTTAGATGAAACTTGTAAATTTTCTATCTCACCAAAATCTCTTATTAAAGATCTAGAAGCTTTGTTGCATGCTCTAGTAATAATATTAATTTGAGGAGAGTTTAATCTCATCAATTAGTTCTCTTTACATATTCCAAAGTACGTGTATCTACTATAATTTTTTCACCACTTTCAATAAAAGGGGGAACATCTATTTTAATTCCACAATCTAATAATGCTGGCTTATAAGACGAAGAAGCTGTTTGATTTTTTATTGCTGCATCTGTGCTCTCAATAGTACACTCTATATTATTAGGGAGTTTTATTGAAATAGGCTTTTCTTCCATAAACGAAATTGTAATTTTTAAATTTTCTTTTAGTAGTTTATACTGTTCTCCAGTTATGGACCTAGGTATTTCAACTTGTTCAAATGTTTCATTATCCATGAAGTGACAGTTCTCTCCGTCTAAATATAAAAAATTAAATTCTTTTTCATCAACCTCTGCTTTTTCAACTGTTTCACTCGATCTAAATCTTTCATTAAGTTTAGTGCCTTTTATTATACTTTTTAACTCCACCTGATTAAAAGCTCCTCCTTTTCCAGGCTTAACATGCTGTGTCTTTAAGACATTCCAATAATCATTTTTATGTTCAATAATCATTCCTGGTTTAATTTCTATAGCTGTTATTTTCATATAAATTTTTTTATTGCTAATTCTGATTTCAACTTTGGGTTATCCCAAATATAGCCCGATATTGCAATATATTTAGCTCCAGCCTTTAATAATTTTTTATAATTTAAATTATTTATTCCTCCAATTACTACAATTGGCTTTTTAATATTCTTTTTTGCCCATCTTAAGATACTTAGATTAGCTTTTTTTGCATCAGGTTTAAGTTTTGATTTGTAAAATGATCCAAAAGCTAGATAACTAGCTTTATCTCTAACTGCATTTTTGGCTAAGGTTTTAGAATTATGACAAGTAACTCCTAAAATTTTATTTCTAAGTTTCTTTTTAGCAGTTTTTATCGAACCATCAAGTTGACCCATATGACATCCATCGGCTTTAGTTTTTAATGTTAAGATAAAGTTATCATTAATTATAAATTTTACCTTATGTTTTAATGTAATTTTTCTAATCTTATTAGCAATTTTAAATAAATTTTTTATTTTAATTTTTTTTAATCTTAATTGAAAAAACTTTACGTTTCCAAACGATAAAACTGCATCCAAATCGTTATAAAATTTTTTATTTATTTTTTTAGGAGAAATTAAATATACTAATCGCTTCAATGGGGTTAGGCCGCCGACACTTTTTCTAGTTTTTCTGACCACTCTCCTTTTGAAGAAAGACCATTCATTTTAGCTCTATGACTAAATGCTTTTTGGATATTTTCAATATTTTTTTGATTTTTACCAAATTCTTTTAACGCACTTGCTTGCAAACCTCTCCCATAAGAAAAAGTAATTAAAAAGTTTGTGTCATTAATTTTATTTATTTCATTAAGGTTTTTACTAGATTCTATTTCAGACTGACCTCCTGATAAAAATGCAATACCAGGCACTTCACTTGGAACATTTTTTTTAAGACAATCTAAAGTCTTTTTAGCTATTTCTAATGAACTAGATTTATCTTTACACTCTGACCCAGGTATAATCATATTAGGTTTTAGAACAGTTCCTTTTAAATCAACTTTATGAACTTCAAGTTCATTGTAGCACTCATTAAGCACATCTGTGGTAACTTGATAACATTTTTCAATGTTATGTGGTCCATTCATTAAAACTTCTGGCTCAACTATTGGAACCATTTTAGCTTCTTGAACTAAAGCTGCGTATCTTGCTAATGCTTGGGCATTTGATTTAATGGATTGTGAAGATGGAAACTTATCTCCAATAGTATAAACAGCTCTCCATTTTGTAAATCTTGCACCAAGATCATAATATTCTTTTAATCTTTCTCTTAAACCATCTAAACCTTCTGTAATGGTTTCGTTGATTGATCCTGCAAGGGGCTTTGCACCTTTATCTACTTTTATTCCAGGTATTGCTCCATGTTTTAAAATTAATTCTGGAATAGTCGGCCCCAAAGTTGTTTTTTGCTTTATCGTTTCGTCAAAAAGAATTACACCTCCAATGTAATTTTTCATTGCACTTGCATCAAACAAAGTTTGTCTAAAATATAATCTATTTTTTTCTAAATTCTCTACGTTTATGCTTTTAAATCTTTTTGCAATAGTTCCAGTGCTTTCATCAGCTGCTAAAATTCCTTTTCCTTTACCACACATTTTTTTTGCTATTTCATTAAGTGTCATAATGCTTATTTATTTTAAAACACTAAGACCAGGCAAGTCTTTTCCTTCAAGGTATTCTAAAAATGCTCCACCTGCTGTTGATAAGTGTGTAAAAGAAAGTTTGTTTTTACTTTTATTAATCGCTGCAAGTGTGTCTCCACCTCCCAAAATTGATATTAATGATTTATTTTCAGTATTTTTTGAAATTGCATTTGCAATATACATGGTTCCAGTCATAAAATTTTCATTCTCAAAATATCCAGCTGGTCCATTCCATAAAACTGTATTTGATTGATTAATCTTATTTTTAATACTCTCAAGAGTTTTAGGGCCAATATCTAATACGATTTCATTTTCTAAAATAGCATCTATATCTTTGCTTTCTCCATCCCCACTAAAACTTGTGCTAACTACACAATCTTCAGGAATTAAAATTTCACACTTATTTTTTTCAGCTTTTTCATAGATTTTTTTAATTATTTCTTTGGTATTTTCCTCAATTAACGATTTTCCAACTTTTAAATTGTTATAAACAAAAAAATTATTAGCCATAGCCCCTACAATTATTAAATTATTAACTTTTTCAATTAAACTTGAGATAACATTAATTTTTGTTGAAATTTTTGACCCTCCAATAATACATGTTACTGGTTCTTTTTTATTTTGGATTACAAGATTGATTGCTTCAATTTCTTTTTTTAAAAGGGGTCCCGCATAAGAATATTTAACAAATTTTGTAATATTATGAATGGATGCTTGTTTTCTATGAGAACAAGAAAAAGCGTCATTAATATAAATATCACCAAGAGAACCTAATTTTTTTGAGAAATTTTCTTCATCATTAGTTTCTTCTTTAAAATACCTAATATTCTCTAACAATATTATTTCACCTTCTTTTAAGTGTGAAAACTTATTTTGAACTTCTTCATCTAAATTACCCATAAAAAAATAAACGTTTGTTTGAAGAAATTTTTTTAAATATTTGTAAATAGGCATCAAAGACAGCTCAGGAACTTTAACGCCTTTGGGTCGACCTAAGTGACTTATAATAATTATTTTTGCTTTTTTTTCGACTAATTTTTTTATGAAAGGCAGACATAAAGCTATTCTAGTGTCATCTTGAATAACTTTATCTTTTAGTGGAACGTTTAAATCTAATCTAAGAATTATTTTTTGATTTTGAACATCTAAGTTTTCAGGAAAAAAATTTATTTTATCCATTAATCTTTATTATTCTCTTAACTTTTTTTGGATAAAATTAGTAATCTTGTCTTCAGTTAAATTAAAATGATCATAAACCTTTTTATATGGTGCGCTTTCTCCAAACTGATCTATCCCTAAATTTAAACCTTTGTTTTTAATATATTTTTGCCATGAAGTAATACTTCCAGCCTCCAATGTTACTACTAAAGACTCCTCTTCTATAAGATCTTTTCTATATTCTTCAGACTGTTTATCAAAAAGCTCCATGCAAGGCATTGAAACAACTTTTGAATGAATATTATTTTCTTTTAATTTATCTTGAACCTTTAAAGCTAGTTCAACTTCAGTGCCTGAGGCGACCAATGTTACATTACTATCATGTGAAGTTAAGTTAACCACGTAAGCTCCATTTTTACATTTATTTTTTTTAGAGTCTTTACGGTTTAAGTAAGAAACTTTTTGTCTAGATAACGCAATTACACTTGGAGTACTATTGTTTTCTAAAGCTATTTGCCAGCACTCTAAAGTTTCATTAATATCTGCAGGTCTAAAAACATTTAAATTAGGAATAGCTCTTAACCCAGCAAGCTGTTCAATAGGTTGGTGAGTAGGACCGTCTTCCCCAAGTCCAATTGAATCATGAGAAAAAATATAAATTACCTTTAAACCCATTAAAGCAGATAATCTTATAGATGGTTTACAGTAGTCTGAAAAAATTAAAAATGTTCCACCGTAAGGTATTAACCCTCCATAAAGAGCTAAACCATTCATAACAGCAGCCATCCCATGTTCTCTAACTCCATAATGAATGTAATTTCCATTAAAGTTTTTGGAATTTATAATTTTTGAGTTATTTGTTTTAGTATTATTAGAGCCGCTTAAATCAGCTGAACCACCAATAAGCTGAGGAAGTATAGCTGAAATACTTTCAATAGCTGCCATAGAGCATTGTCTTGTGGCTAGACTTGGTTTTGACTCAAAATATTTTATTTTTTCTTTTTCAATGAGTTTTTCAAGTTCACTAATATCGGAATTAATATATATTTTTTCAAGTTCAGACTTTATCTTAGGATTTTTTTTATTAATCGATTCTAGCCATTTGCTTTCAAGTAACTCACCTTTACTTCCGATCTTTTTCCATTCATCTAATATTTTTTGAGGGATTTCAAATGGTTCAGTATTCCATTTCAGTTTCTTTCTTACCAAAGCAATTTCATCATCTCCTAGTGGAGAGCCATGCGATGATGCTTTACCCGATTTGTTTGGAGACCCAAAACCTATGACAGTTTTACAGGATATCAAAGTTGGCTTATTAGACTTTGACGCTTTTGAAATTGCTTTAGAAATTTGCTTTTCGTTATGACCATTAACTTCTAAAAAATTCCATCCATATGACTCAAATCTTTTTTTATAATTATCTGAAACGCTAAGAGATGTTGAGCCATCAATTGAAATTTTGTTATTATCGAAAAAAACTATTAAGTTTTTTAACTTAAGATGTCCCGCTAAACTCATAGCTTCATGACTAATACCCTCCATGAGATCCCCATCACTTGCGATAACATAAGTTTTATTATTAATTACATTTGAACCAAATTTTTTTTTAAAAATTTCTTCAGCAATTGCCATCCCAACTGCATTGCCCAACCCTTGACCTAATGGACCAGTTGTTGTTTCAATTCCAGAGCCTTCTTTATATTCTGGGTGACCCGCACAAATAGAATTCAGCTGTCTAAAATTTTTAATGTCATCAATTGAAATACTTTTGTACCCATTTAGGTAAAGCAAAGAATATAGAAGCATCGAACCGTGTCCTGCAGATAAAATAAATCTATCTCTATTTATCCAGTTTGGATTTTTTGGATTAAACCTCAGGTGGTATTTAAATAAAACTGTTGCAACGTCAGCCATACCCATCGGCATACCAGGATGTCCGGAATTAGCTTTTTGCACAGCATCGATCGACAAAAATCTTATTGCGTTTGATAATTGATTAAATTTTATGTTCACTTTAAATTACCTATATAGACTTAAACTCAGTATATCAATAATATGATATAAAAAACATATGAGTATATTTGAAAAAAAAGAAAAAAATTTAAATTTACTAATTGATAAGTTAGATGTTTTAACCTCAACTTATTCACAGCCTTCATACGAGTTTGAAAAAATTAAAACTGAAAAAAATGAAATACTGAGACAAAAATTAGAAATTGAAAAAAAAAATCAAGAATTAATAAGGGAGCACAAATTTTTAAAGGAAAAAATCGAAAATCTTCAAAAAGAGGTTAATAAACAGTCTGTAATGGAAGAAAAATTTAATCAAGATATTGAAGAACTAAGCCAGGAAACTGAAAATTTGGTAGATGAAATAGAAAAATGGCAAACGTAAATATTAAATTTAATAATAAAGACTATCTTTTATCTTGCGATGATGGGCAAGAAGAGTCGTTAAAAAAATTAACTAAATTTCTTGATAAAAAATATAACGATTTAAAAGATAAATTAGGAAATATTGGAGAAAACAAACTTTTGTTAATAACAACAATCCAATTAATTGATGATTATTTTGATTTAAAACAAAGAGTTACACAACAGAAAGATAAGTTAGATAATTTAGCAAATAAATTTAAAGAATTAAAAAAATTAGCAATAGAGTATAAAGATGACAAAGACAAAGAAATAAGTGAATTAAATAAAGAGTTAGATAATTTTAAAAAAACTGTAGATGAGAGCAATATTCTTTACGAAACCATGCTTGATAAAACAACACAGTCTCTAGAAAAAATAATATTGAACACTGAATCAATTTCTAAAATTCAGTAAATGCAAAATAAAGATAAATTAAGAAAAAAATATTTTTCAGTTAGAAAAAAAAAATATTTTGAAATTAAATCCAGTTTTTTTGATCCATTAATTAAGATTATTAAAAAAAAATTTAAAAAAAGTAGTATTAACTTATCAAGTTATTATCCAGCTTCTTTCGAGGTAGATGCCTTGCAAATATTTCAAACACCCATAATAAATAAATTAAAAATTTCATTACCAGTATTAACAGAAAATAATGCAATGTATTTTTATAGATGGAAAAAAAATGATGTTTTAAAAATAAATCAATTTGGAATGTTAGAGCCAGCTTTGTTTTTAAGCCATATTGTACCAGACGTCATGTTGGTACCACTATTGGCGTTCGATAAAAATAATAACAGACTTGGTTATGGTGGTGGTTTTTATGACAGGTATTTAAATAGATATTTAAAAACTCATAATAATATTATGACAATTGGTATTGCTTTCTCATTTCAAAAACATCATAAGCTTCCAGTGTTTAAAAATGATGTAAAATTGAACTATATTTTAACAGAAAAAGGTATTTTTTAATGAAGATACTTTTACTAGGTGATGTAATGGGGCTCTCAGGTAGAAAAGTAATTAGCAGTAATTTAGCCAAGCTGATTAATGAAAATGAAATTGATTTTACAGTTATTAATGGAGAAAACGCAGCTGATGACGGAAAAGGTATTACTAAAACAATTGCAGAGGATTTTTTTTCACTTGGTGTTGATGTGATAACTTCTGGAAACCATATTTGGGATAAAAAAGAAATCATTGATTACATTAGTCAAGAGGAAAGACTTCTAAGGCCAGCAAATCTTGCTGAAGGCTCACCTGGAAATGGTTACGGTATTTATTTTACAAAAAATAAAAAATTTAAAGTAGGTGTTATAAATTTAATGGGAAATGTTTTTATGAGAAAAACAGAAGACGTTTTTGAGGTTGCAAAAAAAATTAAGGATAAGATTATATTAAAAAAAAATGTAGATTTTATTGTAGTTGATTTTCATGGAGAAATTACAAGTGAAAAAATGGCAATCGGACATTTTTTTGACGGAGTTTCTACCGGTGTTGTCGGCACACATACCCATGTACCTACAGCAGACACAAGAATTTTAGAAAAAGGTACCGCTTACCAAACAGATATAGGTATGTGTGGTGATTATAATTCTGTAATTGGAATGAATAAAGAAAATTCGCTTAAAAAATTTCTTAAAGATAAAAAAGCAACACATCATTTTCCAGCTGAGGGAGAAGCTTCATTGTCGGGAATAATTATTGAAGCTGACCATGAG
>Ga0307986_10003603_pt1 | contig 10707 bp, 11 predicted proteins | sample EllFjometageno82_FD_203170 | JGI IMG/M metagenome (GOLD analysis project Ga0307986, IMG submission 203170) | Marine microbial communities from Ellis Fjord, Antarctic Ocean - #82 | ecosystem: Environmental > Aquatic > Marine > Unclassified | place: Southern Ocean | collected 2014-10-09
GCTGGACCAGGCTTCCACTGCGGTTTGCTTCGCGGACGTCACTCGCAAAACAGATATCTGAACACGTTGTCGCGTATTTCGCGGGGCAAAATGGCCAGCACGTCGTTGGCGGCGTCGGTGACGTGGGGGACTAAATCGGGGTGCGTGGATTGTTTGCGCATCCACCGGTGGTGCGCGTGGACCGCTATGGCGTCGTTGCACGGCGTCGGGGCTTTCATGTCGCAGAGTGGCGGGGTGCCGATGCCGCCTACGATGCAGGCGAGGTGCTCGTGGGGCGCGGTCGGGGGCTCGATTTGCTTCGCGGCGAGCAGGAGGTGGTAGTGGGGCACGAGGGGGCGGTGGGCGGCCACGAGCCGGATGACGTCGACAGCACGGTACACGGCGGCGGCTTTCACGAGGTAGTCGTGCAGCTCCTCGGACGACAGGTCGCGGTCTTGCTTCAGAAAGAGTGCAATGGCCGCGCTGTGGGACGCCGCGGGCAGGGTGAAGTTTTTCTCGTGGAACGTGTCGGCGCAGAGCGCGGTGTGGGTTGCGCTGGTGCAGGCGCCCACAAACCTCGTGTGGCACAGGTAGTGTAGTGGCGACCCGCGGGCTATCAGCACCAAAGGCCAGTCGGCGTGGCCGCGGGCGCAGAAGTCGGCGGCAGCGGGCGGCATGTTTTTTTTTTTGTTTGGTTTTCTTGATTACACGACCACCCACACGCCTTTGTTGGCCAGCGCGCGCGCCATCTGCCAGTACCGCTCGCAGTAGAGGTGGAGGAGCGCTCGGTCGCAGTGGCGGCCACAAGCGGCGAGGGTGGCGTAGCAGTCAGTGGGCGGCGTGTCGACAAAAAAGTACGCGTCGGGCCGGAACTGTGTTTCTGCCAGCTCCCGCAGGCGCTCGTAGCACCGTTTGGTGGCCGCATCAAATACACAGCCGGCCGTGAACACGAGGTGCGCGGACATCGGGGACCGTTCAACAAACACGACTTGGGGCGTCATTTTTAGACGGCGTGCGACCAGCAGGTACCACACCAGCACGGCGCACTGGACGAACGGCGTGTCCCGCGACGCCGCCAGGCGCCTCCAGAGCGCCGCTGGCTGCCTGACAACCGTGTACCCGTACCGCTCGAGGGTCGCGAGGAGGTTGGTTTTGCCCGCGCCCACGTTGCCCTCCACACACACGATCATTGCTGGCCCACCGCGAGCAACACCTGCGTGCCGACGCAGTCGCGGAGGACAACCGTGCCGAGCGTGCCATACAATCTACCGGGGACGGCCTTTGTGTCGTGCTCGGGAAAAACGACCCGCGCGAGGCCGGCCGCGCGGACGCAGGCCGTGTGCACTTTGAGGTTGGGGTGGTAGCACGGGTGTGTGGTGCAGACGCCGACGCACACCCGGTCGGCGCCGGGGCTTGTGTGGAGCGTGGGCACAACTCGCCCGTTGAAATATAAGGGCGGCACCTCCTCGGTCTCCGATGGCCAGGAAGCGTACACAGGGGCGTATATACGCGGCGGATCCTCCTGTGTGCAGGTGTAAACGAACAGCGTTGTCATGATCAGGGAGGTGCTCCTGTCGGCGGCGCTCGTGTCGGTGGCAATGTTGCACACGCACAACACGGTGAACTTGCTACTACCAGTTATATCACTGAAAGCCGTTACATCAGAAGCAGCTCGGCGGTACCAACTGTGTGTATTTGCTGTGGTGTCGGTAGTCCTCCTGGTCTACGAGCCCAGCACGAGCATCATTCCGCACATGCTCTGTGGGCTGTGCATGTGCATCGATGGAGTTCCCACAGGTGACGGTTAGCGTCGGCGGCCCCGGCGGCCCCGACGGCGTCCCCAACAGTGGCCCCGACAGCGTGCGCGCGCAGAAAAAAATGCGGGAGCTGTGCGTGGTGTTCCAGGTGGACCCGACGCAGCAGCTGGCGTACAAAACCATCGTAAGCGAGGTGATGCGGAACAAGCTGATGTGGCACACGGGATCCAGCGACCTCGGCGACCCGGGGGTGCCGGTGCCAGTGTGGTGGACCACGTTTGTGTCGGACGCCGTGCGGTCAATCCTCCTGTCCGGCTACTTTGTGTACCGGAAGGTCGGCGAGCGCGCGGGCGTGCCGGTGTGCGTGGTGGCGGACCCCGCCGACCTGTGGGTGCGCTGGCACGCCAAGACAAACCAGTACGTGGTGTCGTGCACAAGGCACAAGTGGCGCGTCGGGATGGTCGAGCCTCCGCTGAAGTCGTTGCCGAGCAAACGGGTGCTGGCGGACCTCAGCTCGTCCGCTCTCCGCGCCGAGGTCCCGACGCTGGCGCTGCGTGCGATCGTCGACAACTGGCTGCAGCGGGACCGTTTCAACTCGGCGCCGGCGGTGTTCACAAAGGTGAGCGACGAGCTGAAGCAGCAGAACGGGAGCGACCGGCAGTGGTTCCGGAACGTGAATGCCACGGACGCGATGAGCACGCGGGCGCAGGACATCGACGCGAACTTCCACACGCTCGTGCACCGACGGGCAGAAACGATCGAGCAGCTGGACGCGCTGACCAACAAGGCACGAGCGCGGAACACGGGCAGCGAGCTCACGTCGGTCGGCAGCACGGCGTTTGCCCCGAAAGACGCGGCCGACCACGCGGAGCACATCATCAGCGACGGGCGGGATTTTGTGGAGCGGCGAGCCCTTACGAGCATGGCGGACGCCAAAATGCAAATGGACGAATTGCGTCACGCGATCCTGTTCGCGTTCGGCGTGCCCCCGCAGGCGCTGGGAAAAAACATTAACAGTGAAAGAATTGCGTCATCGAACCGACTGACTGAAATGGCGCTCACAACTTACACGAGCTTCATCAACCTACTCCGGTCGCGCATCGGGGAAGCCATCCGGGTCAACACGGCCACACCAAAAGGCGGGTTCCTTGACTTCTCGTGCTGCCTCACCCACTACGAGCTCGACAACGTGCAGCATTTCCTTGTGGACAGCGCGCTGGCCCCGATGCTCAGCAGGACGTTTGACATCCCGCTGTCGCTGATCGACACACACAAAGTTGTGGCGGTGCTGCAGGCGGAGCTGGACGGCGGCGGCGGCGGGGGGCAGCAGGCGGCGGGCAGAACCAGCGGGAAGCGGGCGCGGACGGAGGTCCAGTCGGCGGCTCTGAAGCGCGCCAAGGCATCCACGCCACACAACACGTCGTAGCTATGTCGATCTGTGTGTTGGCCGCCCGCGACCTCACGCTGCTGGCGGTGTGCCCCGTGTGCAAACTCACCCACACGGAGGTAGAGCTGGTAAAAACGCTGTCAGCCGCCAGCAACCCGTTCACGGAAATGTTCTGCTGCACCCTCGAGTGGGTGGCGGGCGGCGTGTACCCGCTGGGCAGCGGGCGGTTGCTCGCTGTGATGGAGATCGTGCTGTCGAGGACGGTCCTGCGGCTCGTGCTAAACAACCGGTACACGGCCCGCCTGGCGCGCGTTACCAACTCTGCGAACAACCGGTGCACGGTGTCGCTCGCGCACGTGGGGCCGTGGGTGCTCCGGGAGTTTGCGGCGGCGCTGGTGGCTGCCCGCCCAACGTTTGTCGTGTCACTCACCGGCACGAAACTGAGCAGCCCGCACGCGGTGTTTGTGTCGGACACCTGCCAGTTCGTGTGCGTGCTGGCGGCATGGGACTACACACACGATTTGCCGAGCGTGACGCTGACGTTCCTGTTCAACGAGGACGCTGAGTTCTACCTCGGCGACCCCAGCTGCACCGATGCGATGGTGCTGGCTGCCACACTGCCGCCTTTTGCGCCCTTGTGATTAATAAAAATGTTATGTATATCGACTCGCACACACGCACGCCAAAGTCATGGCGGACGCGCGCAAAACATGGCACGATGTCACACCATTGTTACAGTGGACACCAAGGCAACGCCGTGCTCGCCCATTGCAAGGCTCATAGGGCCCCGAGTTTTGTTGCCACCTTGGGTGCTTAATTTGCAGTGTGGGGCGGAAGCGGTTAACAGAACGTGTTTTATTAAAAAGTAATTTATTAAAAAAAGCACATGCGCGCACACAAAGCGGCAGATCAGGCATCAGGTAATGGGGCAGGTATAACTAGAACGTTGTTGGGTGCGGTCGGCACGCACTGCACCTCGGGGGACGCCACACGTGCACGTTTCGCGGGACGTGGGGAGGCGGTCGGCACACAGCACGTGCACCCCCAACAGCAAACCCGGGCACCGATACGTGGGGAGGCCGTGGGCGTGTCCGGCACCACGGGTACGTCCTGTATTTATGCATGCATGCACAGGGGGCGTGCTGTCAAAGTAAAACCCCGTGCATGCAAGCAGTGCAGGCAAGACGTGCAGGCAAGACGTGCAGGCGACTTACGTCGGCCTTGTTTTTGCTGAGGCGCCCGTGGGAGGCCTGGGATCGCTGCGAGATTATCAGCGTGCGACGTGTCACCTGGAAAAGCAGAGGGCACACGTGAGCCCTGGATGCAAAGTAAAAGCCCCTTCCGGCAAGCAAAGCATACCTCCGTGACGACCGGCGGGTCCGTGTCCGGGTCCGTGGCGGGCGCCGCACCTTCGTCGTCCGTGAAATCGTTTTCGGGCAGTATCGGCGTGGCATCGCGAGCAAACTCAGTATCGCTGTCGCTGGACTCCTCGATGATGCTCTTGGGCACGGTGGGCACGGCTGGTTGTTCTGTACTCATCTTGAAGGGGTTGGGAAAGAGATGCGTTTGTGTTGGCGGAGTGTGTGCAAGCCTGAAAAAAGTGCGAGAGACTCACAGCCTGAAAAAATGTGCGTAATATTTCAAACCCCTCGATTGTCTCGCTTGCTCGCTTGATTGTACAAACAAAAGCAGTAGTTGTGGCAAAAAGCTGCTGCTCTCCATACCCCATTCTCTGCACAAAAAGGATATCAAGATGGAGGTAAGCAAACGGCATGCATGCATTGCAGGCAAACACAACTTCTCCACCGTCGCCACCGTCGCCACCGTCGCCTCGGCCTGTACGAATTCTAACACACTGTGTGCTGTGTACGTTGTGTACGTTGTGTGTGTGCAGTGAACAGCTTCGGGCATCCGTTGATACATACTTTTGTTGCCAATAAACCAATACACCCAAACCACCATGGGCACGGCCTTTACTCTGCAACCATGCACCAGTATTGAGTTGAGGGTAGTATAGCAGTTGAGGGTAGTATAGCGAACTTGAATGTACGGCAGCAACCACAGAGGAGGCAAAAAGAGAAAGAGAAGCAGGGAGAGAGAGCAGCCGGGTACTTGGATTTGGAAACCCAAAAAAAAAAAAATGTGTTGCAGATCAAAATAAAAATGCGACGCTTCCAAACTATAGTGCCTGTGAGTTAGCTGGGGGGTGGGACCTTTCGCTCTATGGGCTTTCGGCCACGCATTCCGCTATCAAGTTCTGCGTAACCACGTTTCTTAGCCACGAAAAGCGACGTGCGGAACACCCTTTCGAACTCGGTGTCCGCATCTGTCCTTTCATACTCGTCTGTAGATGTAAACTTTGCAAAATCAATATTGCATAAAGACGACATGGTGCAACAAAATGGCTGCAGTAATTGCTAAATATGCGTTTCTAATGTTTGGATTTGCGGCTGTGCTCTGGCTTTTGCGTGGACTGTATGAACTGCCGGTACCCCGTGACCGTCTGGAGAAACGCCTGCCTGTGGTCGTCCACGACCATCCCGGTCTCCCCGTCAATCATTGTCTCGTTCTGCTTGACAATGATGCTGTGAAAAACCTGCCGGATCAGCGTGTTAAACAGCGAGCTGAACTCGGACGAGTAGAGGAGGTGCCGCCGGATGCTGTCCTTGCTCCACACTGGCTGGTGCACCGTAACACCCGTCGGGTTGTCCCATATGATGTGCGGCCGCACGGTTTTGTTGTACGTGCTGTGGACGGCGTCGACGATCACGGGGAGCTCCTTGTCAGCGTGGCCCAGGTGGTTCACGAGGGCTTTGAGGGACCCGTGGAGGTCGCAGTCGGTGCCGGCTGTGGCGGGGTCGCTCTCGAAGTAGCAAAAAAAGCAAAATTCTGGGGAGGCGCTGCACTGGGGCCCGTCGCTGTGCGTGCGGGGGTCAATACCGTACGCGGGCAGGAACTGGCTCATGGCGGGGGGATGCCATTAGTGCGTCGGTTGCGATATACACAACATGTGCTTTAGACGTGTAAAATCATGGTGCAGCCCTTTTTTTGCAATAAGTCAATGAACTTCACACAGTTTTCTCATTCATTACATCCGTCGACTCGCCAAGATGCCCACTGTTACCCATATTCCATCCGCCGACATCACTGTCCGGTTTGTGTGCAAGCAGACCGGCATCGTACGTCTGATTGCCTGCCCGCCCACCAAGAGAGCCAGCGCGTGCTTCGGGCGGTACGCCAAGGAAGCGGGTGTGAGGCAGTATCACCTCCTGTTTACCGATGAAAGCGAGCGGCGCATGTCGAGCAAACTGTCGGTGCGGGCGCTTGCCAAAAACACCGTGGTCGTCTACCCGGCACGCACGTTTACAGTAGCATTCAAGGGGCGCGCCCACGACTACCTTGACCAAAGGACAAAGGTGCGCACGCTGCACGTGCGGATCAGCAGCCGGTCTAAAACGATGGGGCACGTGCTCCAGCACATCAAGAATCTGGAAGGCTTCGCGGGCCTCCGTGCGCTAAAAATCACGCACCGGGGCGCCGACATTAACGCGGCGCACCGGCTGTGCGACCTTGGCATTATCGAGGGCAGCAAGGTGGTCATAGAATAACGTTTACCTTTTATTGGATTTTGCCACAATAAAAACAAGCTGAACCATTTCTGCGCATTGTGTATTTAGCATATTGCCTGCAAATCGGACCCAACATGTCCGACCCACGGGATAAAAATCAAGCATTTGTTGATGCCACGCGCTATAGCAGCAGCAGCGACGAGGCCGGCGATGGATTACCGCAACCACAGCGACGAAAACTCGGCGTACCCAGTATGTTGCCTGCAACCAGCGGACCCAACACGTCACCACGAGATAACAATCAAGCATTTGTTGATGCCACCCATAGCAGCAACGAGGCCAGCGATGGATCACCGCCACCGCCGCCACCGACGCCACCCGCGCCCACGCAATATGTTCCATACTGGGCCAGCAGCAGCAGCGAAGAGGAAAGTGATGCAACACCGCCACCGCAGCGAAGGCTCAGCGTACAATCGAACGGGGGTCCCAGTAACCCAGTGCCACTCCAGGCCACGGGCGGTGGCGGCAGTGTCAGGGAACTTCATTTGCTTTTGACCAGCAATGACATGCTGCGCACTCTGCTAACAACGCTAAACGCGGACGACGGCCTGTACTTACACCACGTATGCACCGACAGCAATTTCGGCGCTGCATCCAGGTTAAACAAAACACCAGCTCCAGACGACACCAGAAAAATCGGCAGGCGAAATCTAGCAAAGAACGAAACGCTCGATACCAGCCTCATGTACGAACTCCTGTCACACAAGCGTGGCCCGTGGTCCATTAACTTGGGGGAAACAGCCATCAGTAAGCCTATGGCGGAAAAAATGTTGGATGCGGTGCGGCACCCACTTAGCCGCGTGTCGTTTTTTTACCTTGAGCTGTCGGCACAATCGCCGGAAATCAAGAAAGCATGGACGGAGGCAGTGAGAACCAATCAAGTGCGCATACAACGCGGGCACTGCGATTACAAAGTGCCTTGGTACGCGCTCTCAAAATACATCCTCAACGCCGAGGACGATCCCAAGCCCTCGACGTACCGCGGGATTGCACAGGACGACGTCAACAAATTCATTCTCAAAAAGTTATCTACAATGCCACCCCGACAGACGGTGTTTGACCCTGCAAACTGCGTACACAACAAGGTGTGTGAGGCAGTCGACAGCGCCAAAGGGAATCTAACCTGGTTTGAGCGGGTGTTTACAGACAAAGCTATTGTCGCAGACCACGTTAAGCTGCAGCAAATGTGCAAAGACATCACCAAACAGATGCTGGGGGCAGACACCACGTTCGCCATGGAGTTCGTTACTGTTGCTGTCCCATTTGGCACAGACGGCGAAAGGGGCAAAACAAAAGCTAATGTTACACTGTTTGTGCCTCTCACGACAGACTGGGTGTACCGCAAACCAGGAACGCCAAAAATCAAAAAATCAGGGACCAAATTCAATGGCAAATTACTCAGCCAGACCATTGGCAACATCATGGCATGCAAACCCGGCGTAACCTACGAGGACAGCGTTCACACCCGTAAAAACCACACGCGGAAATACATGGTGTGCACGTCAAATGTATTGGAATAAACAGTGGTTTACTGCTCGGCACCGTGCAGTGCGACGTCGATTGCCTTGAGCGCGATGTTGAGGGAGTCGATGGTGGTGACGCCCGGTATAATAAAAGACCCGCTCATGTAGAGCTCGGGCGTGCAGGTGCCTGTTGTCGTGATAGAAATGCCGGGGAATTTGTCGCTGTGGGAGGCGGACCAGTGGTCTTTAACGGATTCGGGGAGGGGTTCGGTGAGGCGACCGGAAAGGACCATGTTCGGCGCGCTCATGGCGGTGTGCCACACGTACCGCTGCAAGGTGGCACGGCGGACCCACCGGGAAAACATGAGCGCGTTCGACATGGCGTCGGCGGGTGAGTGCTTGCCGGCGCGGATCATGTTGGACGAGTAGAAAACAAGGAATTTGCCGTAGTTTTTGTGCCGGGGGACGGTGTTGATACGGCAGTGGCGCGACGAGCTGCCGAATTTGGAGATCGAGTGCGCCGTGAGGACGGGCGAGTGTTTAACGTGGGTTGTGTTGGTGGTGCCGTACACGGTGGCGCGGCGGTGGGGTCTCGCGGTGACAGACGTGCCGTGGCTGACGACGTTGGTCAGATTGAGGACCAGGAGTTTGCGGCGGAGGCGATCGGGTACCACCATGTGCTTCATGCACGACCCGCTGAACTTGAGATTCATATCCGGAGTGTGGCGTGCTCCGGCTTGTCACTCGGGGTTGTCGATGGGGGTACGGTCGGCCGTTGTGGCGTTTGCGCCGGGCTCCACCACGAAGGCTGGGCACTGGTTGTGGCATTGGCAGGCACAGTGACACCTGTGCCAAGCACCCATGGCATCTTCGAATGTGTACCGTGTGTTGTTGATGCACAGTGTAGCGGAAAACGGGGGGTACAGGAGCAGGATGTCTGCGCTTTGGAACTGTGCGAACACAGACATGGCACATGCACCTTCGCCCAACACTTTATATGAACTCGTCCCCCAAGTTGGTGCCACTTCGAACATACACGCGCATGCCTACACAGGCCCGCGGGAAGCGATCACGCTCTGTGCATGCCTTTATATCACCCCGAAAGTTTTTTCGTATCGGGCTGTTTACGCGCGTGCGACTGCACATTTGCATGGGTGGGGTATAAGGCGCAGCACGCACGCACGCACGCACGATGTCGGTCCTCGCAGCCGCTGTTGTTTTTGTGGCTATAGCGCAACTGCCCACCGAACCCACAACAACCACTGTGGCCACCACCACCGTAAGCACCACCGTAAGCACCACAACCACGACCGTCGTCGACGAGTTGGCGGAGTCAGGGGACGACGGCTCCGGCGGCTCCGGCGGCTCCGGCGGCTCCGGCGGCTCCGGCGACGAACCGACGTGCCTGCAGCACAGCGTGGAGCTGCACGCGGAGCATGGCAACATCGGCGCGAACGACGAGTACACACTGGTGACGTCTGGGAACGTGGTCGTCGCCACGGAGCAACTCATAGCGGGCATACCGTTCACGGAAAACTACAACCAGTCAATAATCCGCATGCTGCACGCCAAGGGGTGCCTGTCCACCGGCACGGTGTTTGCGGTGTCGGACGTGGACGCTAGCTACGCCGCCAGTTTGACGGCCACTACACGAGAGGTTATCGGCGAATGCCTCGACGCGACCACAAGCACGTGCGCCCACGCAGACATATCCGAGCTGGACAAACAACGCGTTGCCGACCTGCTGAGCGCACTGTCACTCGCGGGCAGCTCGACGTGCACGGAATCAGCCAGCAGCACGGAAGCAATAGCGCACGCACGCGTCCTGACTACGCAGTTGGCGACAATAGCGAACGGCAAACAAATCCCACACCACCTGTACCCGCGCGCGTGCAGGCCGGGCGCGCTCAACATCGAGGAGGGCACCATCGGGGTGATGCACGTGACCAACGATAACACAGACGTAGCGATACCGGACACGGCGTGGCACCTCGACGCCGACGTTGGCATTAATGTGAATATGCTTGTAGACGGCATACAAATCGGGTACGTCAAGACAGAGGACGACGGCGCCGATGGCACGTCCGTGACGATAACGATCAACGGCGTGTCTACGGAATACGACACGGGGGACGTTATCGACTACGTGGGTGGGACGGGCCGGTCCCTGCACATCGGGACTGTGGTTTTAACACCAAAAGCCGCGTGGTACCAAACAACATCGACGCACACGTGCCAGCAAGATGACAGGCACGGCGTCACCTACAACACCTTAGCAGCTGCCCAAAATCAATGCACCTTGGAGTCTTCATGCATGCAGGTTTTTGAAACTTCCACTGGCGAGTATGCGCTGTGCTTTGCGGACGGCAGCGATTTGGTCGACGGTGCTTCTTCTTACCACAACGTGTGGCTGCGGCCGCGTAGTAGGGTATGGAAAACACTCGTCAACACAGGGTGTGCCGTTTGCCTGCAAGCCGGGGTCAGCTTCACTA
>Ga0307986_10003604_pt1 | contig 10705 bp, 7 predicted proteins | sample EllFjometageno82_FD_203170 | JGI IMG/M metagenome (GOLD analysis project Ga0307986, IMG submission 203170) | Marine microbial communities from Ellis Fjord, Antarctic Ocean - #82 | ecosystem: Environmental > Aquatic > Marine > Unclassified | place: Southern Ocean | collected 2014-10-09
GATCAATAAGACACTAGAAAGAATTGAAAAAACAGCAAACTTAATTATAAAAAAAGTATCTTCTACAGAATATTAGCTTCTACCAAAATCTGGTTTATTAATATCTTGTTTTAATTTAATTATTTTTTTTCTAACTTTCTTAGTATCAACTAATTTCTTAATAATAGATTTATTATTTTTTGATTGAATATCGAGTTTAAATGAAAGTAAATTTTTAATAAATAAATCAATAGCTTTTGTAATATTTTTTTGATTATTAAAAAATATATCTCTCCACATAATTTCATTAGATGCAGCAATTCTTGAAAAATCCCTTAACCCCCCCGCACTAAATTTAATTAACTCATATCTTTGTTGTTTTTCAAAGTCTGTTGCAGTTTTAACTAAGTTATATGCGATTAAGTGAGGTAAATGACTTGTCATAGAAAATACTGTGTCATGTTTTTTTGAGTCCATAATTGCAACTCTAGAACCAATTTTTTTCCAAAATTTACTTAGTGCATTAAGGTGTTTCTCATTAGTATTTTTTTCTTTTATTAATATGCACCATTTATTTAGGAATAAGTTTTTTACACCATGTTCAGGGCCACTAACTTCTGATCCTGCTATAGGATGACTGGATGTCCAAAAAATTCCTTTTTTTAATTTATTTTTAATTAATTTCATAGACTTTTCTTTAGATGAGCCAACATCTGTGATGATGGTTTTGGATAATAGGTATTCATTTATTTTTAAAATTATTTTTTCATACTCTCCTAATGGGGTGCAAAATATTATCAAATCTAGTTTTGGGATAATTTTTTTGAAATCACTTGTAATTTCACATGGTAACTTTAAATTTTTAATTTTTAAAATATTTGATTTTGATCTTTCATAAATAAATATTTTTTTTGCTATTTTTTTATCAGCTATTGATCTTAATAGTGAAGATCCAATTAAACCACATCCTATAATTAAAATATTTTTCATAATTAATTCGACAGTGTATTAACTTCTATAATCGGCATTAATCTCAATATATTTTTTAGTTAAATCCATAGTATATGCAGTAAACTTTTTTAAACCCATATTAAGATTAATTGAAAGATCTATTGTTTGATTTTTCATATAATCTGCAATTTCTCGCTCTTCATAACTACTTGCAAGTTGCCCCTTATCTATCACTTTTATGTCTCCAAAGTTAATAGATAATTTATTCAGATTTATATCTATTCCAGATTTACCAATAGCCATTATTACTCTTCCCCAATTTGGATCCTCTCCTGCAATAGCAGTTTTTACAAGTGGTGAATTTGCGATTGAGAATGCAACTTTTTTTGCATCATCTTGATTTTTAGATTTTATTACATTGATGGTTATAAACTTATTGGCTCCTTCACCATCATCAACTATTCGTTTTGCTAAATTTAACAAAACTGCATGTAATGAATTATCAAAATTTTTTATTTTTACATCATTAATAGTATTTATTTTTGAATTTTTAACTTTTCCTGTTGAAAATATTGAAACCATATCATTGGTACTGGTGTCTCCATCACAACTAATTGCATTAAACGTTGTTTCAATATTTTTATTAATTAGCTTTTTTAGGATATCATTTGATAGATCTGCATCTGTAAATATATAGCCTAGTGTGGTTGCCATATTTGGAAAAATCATTCCTGATCCTTTTGCAATACCATATATCTTAACTTGTTTGTTCCCAATTTTACATTCTTCCATCGCAAGTTTTGGTTTGGTATCGGTCGTCATTATACCTAATGCTGCCTTCATCCAAATTAATTTATTTTGGGTGTACTTAATTTTATCAATTAACCGTGGGATATTTTTTTTTATTTTTTGAGTTGGATACTTTTCTCCAATTGTTCCTGTACATCCAAAAAGAATTTCATTTACTAGTATATTTTTTGGGTTATCTTCATCTTCTTTTTGTTTTTTGGAAAGCTGAATTGAAGTTTCTTCTGCTATTTCCTTTAAACCCTTGTAACCATCCAAGCCAGTAAAAGCATTTGCATTTCTAGTGTTAACAATTAGAGATTTTATTTTTTTGCTTTTTGTACTCAAATTCCACTTGATATTTTCTGAAACTATTTTTGACTGTGTGTAAACTGAGGCATGATTTGCTCCATCTCTAAAATAAAACATAACCAAATCATCTCTTGGCTTGTCATACAAATTTGCACAAATTGTAGATATTGAAACTCCATCTATATGGTTTAAATCCTGAAAGTTCTTCATTTTTGAGCCAGAAGCTTTGGAGCTTATAAAATTTTTAAAGTTTATTGCCATATATTTAAAATATTTATTTAATACTTATATTAAAAGTTGTAATTAATTATATACCAAAAAAATCAGATGCTGAATCCTTTAAATTTTCTCTCAAAATTCATTAAATCGAGTAATCAAAAAGAGCTTGATCGAATCTCTAAGATTGTAGATCAGGTAAATTCTTTTGAGGGTGTGATTAAAGAGATCTCAGATGAAGATTTTCCAAAAAAAACAATAGAATTAAAGGAAAGACTTAATGGTGGTGAGAATATCAAAGAATTATTACCAGAGGCTTTTGCGCTCGTAAGAGAGGCTTCGAAAAGAACCAGAAATGAAAGACATTATAATGTTCAGATAGTTGGGGGTGTTGTTTTGCACGAGGGTAAAATTGCCGAAATGAGAACTGGTGAAGGTAAAACTCTTACCATAACTCTTGCTGCCTATCTCAATGCTTTACGCTGCAAAGGAGTTCACATTGTTACTGTTAATGACTACCTAGCAAAAAGAGATTCTCAAGAAATGGGAGAGATTTATAAGTTCCTTGGATTAACTTCTGGATACATAAATAATGATCAAGATGATTATGAAAGAAAAAAAAACTATGCTTTTGATATTACATATGCAACTAACAGTGAGCTAGGATTTGATTATCTAAGAGACAATATGAAGCTCTCTAATGAGCAAATGGTTCAAAGAGGACATGTTTATACAATTGTAGATGAAATAGATTCCTGTTTAATTGATGAGGCCAGAACTCCATTGGTAATTTCTGGGGCTGCAGAAGATAAAACTGAACAATATCTTGCAATCGATAAACTAATTAAAAAACTAACAGCTGAACATTATGAAATTGATGAAAAGGATAAAAATATTTTACTTACAAATGATGGAATAAATTATGTTGAGGAAATATTTTCTAATGCAGGAATTTTAAAAAATAATAACTTTTATGATCCTGAAAATTTGAGTTTAGTACATCATGTTAATCAGTCTTTAAAAGCTCATCATTTATTTGAAAAAGGAAAAGATTATATAATTAAAGATGGAACATTAAAAATTATTGATGATCTTACAGGAAGAATTCTGGAAGGAAGGAGATTTGGAGATGGACTTCATCAAGCTCTTGAAGCGAAAGAAAGAATAGATGTGCAAGCTGAAAACCAAACTCTTGCTAGTATAACTTACCAAAATTATTTCAAACTTTATGATAAGATTTCTGGATGTACCGGGACTGCTGCAACAGAGTCTCAAGAATTTTACGAAATATATAATTTAATTGTTGTTATTATTCCTACTAACAAAAAGATGGTTAGAAGAGACTGGAATGATCAAATTTTTAGAACTGAAATAGAAAAAAATAAAGCCATTATTGCAAAAGTTATTGCATGCCACAAGCAAGGACAACCAATTTTAGTTTTTACTTCCAGCATCAATAAATCTGAAATTTATTCAAAATTACTAGACAATGAAAAAATTAAACATGTTGTTCTAAATGCAAAAAATCATGAAAATGAAGCTGAAATCATAGCGAATGCTGGAAAAATGAACTCTATTATAATTACTACAAGTATTTCAGGAAGAGGAGTCGACATTCAACTAGGTGGTAAAAGGGGAAGCCAACCAGGTGAAGAGCTTTTAATCAATAAGAATAAAATAAAATCACTAGGTGGATTATATGTTATTGGAACTGAAAGAATGGAATCAAGAAGAGTCGACAACCAAGCTAGAGGAAGAGCTGGTCGACAGGGGGATGAGGGTAGTTCAATTTTTTATGTAAGTCTAGAGGATGACTTAATGAGAATTTTTGGTTCAGAGTCCATGAATAATATCCTTCAAAAACTTGGCTTAAAAGACGGGGAAAGTATTGACCATCCTTGGATTAATAAAGCACTGGAGAGAGCGCAACAAAAAGTTGAGGCAAGAAACTTTGATATAAGAAAAAATTTACTAAAATTTGATGATGTTTTAAATGATCAGAGACATGTAATATTTTCTCAAAGAAATGATGTAATGAATAGTGAAAAAATCTTTGATTATTCAGATGAATTCTTATCCGAAATTTTGAATCATTTAATTAACTTAAAGGCTCAAAAATTATCGCCAGCTAGAAATAATGAATTTAAAAATCAACTAAAAACTTTAATTGGAAAAAATGTTAGTGATAATGATTTTGAAAATTTAACTAATTTAAAGGATCAAGATTTTAAAAAAGATATTGATTCTAGATTTTTAGATTCAAGAAATGAAAGGATTAAGATGTTAGACGAAGAAAAAGCAAAAGAAATAGAAAAAAGGATTTTTCTTCAGTGCATTGATACAAATTGGAAGTTGCACATTCAATATCTTGAGCAATTAAGGCAGGTCATAGGACTTAGATCTTATGGTCAAAGAGATCCATTAGTTGAATATAAAAAAGAAGCTTTTCACCTTTTTGAAAATTTATTAAATAAATTAAAAATTGATTTTGTAACAGTTTTAATTAATTTACAAATAGTTCATCAGCCAACTCCTGAAAAAGAAGTCCTTAAACCAGCTGTGATCGATCCAAAATATATTGGAAAAAAAATGAGTAGAAATGAGCCTTGTTTATGTGGATCTGGTAAGAAATATAAAAAATGCTGTGGTGCTTTATAAAAAAAAAATTAAATAGCCCAATAAAAGTATTGTTATAAAAGAAATTCCTAGATTAACCTTTGATTTAAGAAAGCTTTCGATAAATACATTAAGTTTATTTTTTTTCATACTTAGTGTGCTCAAGTCATCCAACTGACTAACAAATCCTCTTGTCCTTCCTATGGTTAGGAATTTATTTTTTCTATGCTTCATGATCTCATCTTTACTCATATTTAAGAATTCGCTTAAGTTACTTTCAATAGATTTTCTTACGTTGTCTAAAATTAAATTTTTATCTCTATGCGCCCCACCAATTGGTTCTGGAATAATCTCATCAATTATTTTTAATTTTAAAAGATCTTTTGATGTTATTTTCATTGCTTTTGCTGCATCAAGTGTTCTTTTAGGGTCTCTCCATAGGATTGCCGCACACCCTTCCGGGGATATTACTGAATAAATTGCATTTTCTAACATGATAACTTTATTGGATGAAGCTAAAGCTATTGCCCCACCTGAGCCACCCTCTCCAATAATGATTGCTAACGTTGGTACGCTTAATGATGTGGAGCATTCTACAGATTTTGCTATTGATTCAGCTTGCCCTCTTTCCTCAGCCCCAACACCCGGGTATGCTCCAGGAGTATCTATAAAAGAAATTATTGGAATATTAAATTTATTTGCAAGTTTCATTAGTCTAATAGTTTTTCTGTATCCTTCGGGTCTCATCATTCCAAAATTTCTTTCTATTCTAGTTTCGAGGCTGTCTCCTTTTTCTTGACCTATAACTAAAACCGACCTTTCATTAAATTTTGCAAATCCAGCTAAAACTGCTTTATCTTCTCCATAAAATCTATCTCCAGATAATGGAATAAAATCTTCAAATAAATTATCTATAAAAAACTTAGCCTTAGGCCTATCCTCATGTCTTGCAACTAAGGTTGTTTGCCATGGATCTAAACTAGAATAAATCTCTTGTAGTTTTTTATCTATTTCATCTTGTGAATTTGAAATTTTTTTTGTATCTACTTCTGAAAGACCATCTTGATTGTATGGATCTTTTAGTTTTTCAATTTCTATTTCTAAATTTTTTATATCAGTTTCAAAATTTAAATAATTTTTCATATAAATATTCTTAATTATTAATTAATCACCAAAAAAGGCAATATAATGTTTTAAATAATTAGTATTTGACTTAATTCTATTAAGAAGTAATCTTACCATTATTGGGAGAGACTATATATATTAGCGCCGAAGGAGCAACCACCCCGGAAACTCTCAGGCAAATGGACCGATTATAAACATAACACTCTGGAAAGAGATTTAATCTCGCCGATGGAGCAAAACTCTCAGGCAAACATACAGATGGGGTAGAACGAGTGCTATGAAAGAAAAATACACAAAAATATACAATCTATCAATTTCTAATATATTATTTAATTTCATTAATGAAGAATTGCTTAAAGATACAAATATTTCTTCTGAGAAATTCTGGAAAGGTTTTGACAGAATAGTTCATGAACTAGCCCCTAAAAATAAAGAATTAATTCAAATTAGAGAAGATTTACAAAAAAAAATAGATAACTGGCATATTGAAAGAAAAGGTAATGAAATTAATCTAGAAGAATATAAAAAATTTTTAAAAGAAATTGGCTATTTAAAAGAAGTAGGATTTGACTTTAAAATTAAAACTAAAAATGTTGATGAAGAAATAACTAGTATTGCAGGACCTCAATTAGTGGTCCCAATCATGAATGAGCGTTATGCTCTTAATGCAGCCAATGCAAGATGGATGAGTTTGTATGATAGTTTATATGGCACTGATATAATTGAGCAGTCTGAAGATAGCACTTCTCAGAGGTATGATCCTTTAAGGGGAGAAATGGTCATAAAATATGGAAGAGACTTTTTAGAAAAACATTTTCCACTAGAAAACTTAAGTTGGTATAAAATTACGGGTTTTAAAATTAATGATGGTTCTTTTATTGTATTGAAAGATAATGTTGAGACATTCCTAAAAGATAAAAATAAATTTATTGGCCATAGAGGAATAAGCAATGATCCTTCTGCAATAATTCTTAAAAATAATAACCTCCATATAGAGATACTTATAGATCCAAAAGCTTTTAGTGCCCAACAAGACCCTGCTAACATTAGTGATATTATTATTGAAGCAGCAGTTTCAACTATTTGTGACAATGAAGATAGTGTTGCTGCAGTTGATGCAGAAGATAAAGTTATTTGTTACAGAAATTGGCTAGGTTTAATGAAGGGAAATTTAAGATCAACATTTGAAAAAAATGGAAAAACCTATGAGCGTAAATTGAATACTGATAGAAGCTATATTTCTAAAGATGGAAAAGGATTAAAACTACACGGTAGGAGTTTGTTGCTAATAAGAAATGTAGGCCATCTTATGACAAGCTCTGCAATTATTTTGAAAGATGGCTCTGAAATACCAGAAGGTATTATGGATGCTTTCATAACTTCAGCAGCGTGCCTTCATGACATAAGTCGAAAAGGTAACTCAAGATGTGGCTCTATTTATATTGTAAAACCAAAAATGCATGGACCTGATGAAACTTCATTTACAGATTTAATTTTTACTAAAGTTGAAGAAGTTTTAGAATTAGAAAAATATACTTGTAAAATTGGTATCATGGATGAAGAAAGGAGAACTTCTGCAAATTTAAAAGAGTGTATTAGAACGCTTGAAAATAGAGTCTTTTTTATTAATACTGGATTTTTAGACAGAACTGGAGATGAAATGCATACCTCTATGGAAGCTGGGCCTATGATTAAAAAAGGTGATATGAAGTCTTCTAAGTGGATTGGTGCGTACGAAAATAATAACGTTGATATAGGTCTTCTGTGTGGTCTTTCAGGTAAAGCTCAAATTGGTAAAGGAATGTGGGCTATGCCGGATAAAATGAAAGAAATGATGGTACAAAAAATAAGTCATTTAAATGCTGGAGCTAATTGCGCTTGGGTGCCCTCTCCAACAGCGGCGGCCCTTCATGCGCTTCATTATCATGAAATCAATATCTTTGAGAAACAAAAAGAATTACAAAATAGAGAGAAAGCCAAATTGGATGACCTTTTGACTATACCAGTAGCTGATAGGCCAAATTGGTCTATTGAAGAAATTAATTCAGAAATTTCTAATTCTTCACAAACACTACTAGGTTATGTCGTAAGATGGATTGATCAAGGTGTAGGCTGCTCCAAGGTGCCTGATATTAATAATACTGGTTTAATGGAAGATAGAGCTACTTTAAGAATCTCATCTCAACATATAGCCAACTGGATTCATCATGGAATTTGTACAAGCAAACAAGTTCTAGAAATAATGAAAAAAATGGCAAAAATTGTTGATGAGCAAAACAAAAGTGACAAACTATATCAAAATATGGCTCCAAATTTTGATAAGTCAGTTGCTTTTAAAGCTGCTTGTGATTTGGTTTTTCATGGCAGATCACAACCTTCTGGCTACACAGAGCCATTATTACATTTAAACAGGTTGATTAAAAAAAATTAATCTGAGTTAGATTTAATTCCAGTTCTATTTTTAAAAGCTGAATATAAAGTTCCATCATCTAAACTTTCTATTTCACCACCTACAGGTAAGCCTTGCGCAAGTTTTGTGACTTTCACACTCGTTTTTTTAAGACTGTCTTGAATATAGTAGGCTGTAGTTTGACCTTCAACAGTTGCACTTGTTGCTAATATAACTTCTTCAATATTTTCTCTAACAACTCTTTCGACTAATGAGTTAATTAAGAGATCTTCTTTTCTTTGGCCAGAAGATGAAATTGTACCACCGAGAATATGAAAATACCCCTTATAAATATTTGAATTTTCTATGGACCACTGATCCGCAATATCCTCAACAACACATATCTTGTTATAGCCTACTTTTATATTTTCACAGTTATTACAACCTACAGAATTAGATTTTAAAGTACCACAAGACTGACATCTAATAACATTTTTATAAACTTGAGCTAGGGTATTGGCCATTGGCTTAACTAATTCATCTCTATTATTAATAAGCTTTAGAACAATTCTTTTTGCAGATTTTGGTCCTAGACCAGGAAGTTTGGCAATTAATTTAATTAATTCTTCTATTTCATTGATCTTTTGCATCTAACTAAAGTGGCCATTTAAAACCAGGAATACCAAGTCCACTTGTAGACTTTGAAATTTCCTCAGATGTTTTAGATTTTAATTCAGATTTTGCGTTATTGTGTGCTGCTACAATTAAATCTTCTATTATAAACTTATCTTCTTTCATTACCTCATCTGACAAGTTAATTTTAACCATTTCGTTTTCACCATTTAACGTAACTTTTATAGAATTAGATCCTGATGTTCCCTCAACTTGAATATTTTTAATTTTTTCCTGACTCTCTTTCATTTTAGATTCTAACTCTTTAGCTTTATTTAAAATTTTTGTAAAATCAGTCATTCTTATATTCTTTATCTTTAATTTTAACATTAATCACCTCGGCATCTGGAAATTTTTCAATAATATTTTTATAAATTGAAGAATCCTTTACACTTTCTATTAGCTCTTTTTTTAAATTAATTTGTATTTCTTTTTTAGACGGTTGGCCTTTAGTCTTGCTGAGTGTTATTATCCATCTGTTATTAGTCCATTTATAAAGTTTTGAAGATAAATCTTTAATAAAATCTTTATCTAAATTTTCATTAAATGAAATTTCAATTCTTTGATCTTCAAATCTAACTAGATTGACATTTTTTTCTAGTTCATATTTTAACTTAATCTCTTTTTTAGATGAACATATTTCTAATAAATCTTCAAAAGAATTTATAAGATTAGGCTGTATTTTGCTTTCTTTATTATCTATTAATTTTATATCTTTTTCCTGAACTATATTTTTCAATTGGCCAATGGTTTCAGCTTTATCTTTTATTCCAAACAAATCTTCATCATCTTTTTTTTGTGAAAAAGATCTCTTATTAATACTTCCATTAACCTGGTGCGAACCTTCATAGTTAGTATCAAATGGTTTTTTAATACTTTTTAAATGAATCAATCTAATTAAAAACATTTCTATTGACAAATGCTGGTTAGAAACAATATCAAGTTCCTCTAGTGTTTTGATAGTAAACTGCCAAAATAGTATTAAAGTTTCATTATTAACTTTCTTAGAAATTTCTTTAATTTTATTAAATTCTTCATCATTTAATGAAAAATTTGTGCCATCAATATTTAATGATTCGATATTCTTAAAATAATATAAAAGTTCTAAAAAATCGTTTATAAAGATTTTAGGTTCAATGCCTTGGTTATAAATTTCTCTATAAGTATTTAAAACTTCTGTTTCTTTGCCTTCAAATATAAGTTGAAATATATTAATTAATTGGGACTTGTCAAAGTAACCAAATATTTTTTGTGCAAAAGTTAAATCTAATTCTTTACCTTTATCTAATGTAAGTAATCCTCTATCCAATAGTGACAAGGCATCTCTAACAGATCCCTCTGAAATTTTAACAATTAACTTAAGTGCATCATCAGATACTTTTCCGTCCTCTTTTTCTTTAATTTTTTTTATGAAATCAAATAATTCTAAAGACTTAATTCTAGACAAATCAAATCTTTGACAACGTGAAACTACAGTGACAGGAATTTTTTTTATTTCTGTAGTTGCAAAAATAAATTTTAAGTACTCAGGTGGTTCTTCTAAAGTTTTTAACAGTGCGTTAAATGCCTGCCTGCTAAGCATATGCACTTCATCAATAATAAATATTTTATATTTAGCCGTAGTTGGCCCATATCTAGAAAATTCAATAAGATCTCTTA
>Ga0307986_10003606_pt1 | contig 10702 bp, 13 predicted proteins | sample EllFjometageno82_FD_203170 | JGI IMG/M metagenome (GOLD analysis project Ga0307986, IMG submission 203170) | Marine microbial communities from Ellis Fjord, Antarctic Ocean - #82 | ecosystem: Environmental > Aquatic > Marine > Unclassified | place: Southern Ocean | collected 2014-10-09
AATTTTAAAATTTGATATAGGTAAGCTTAAAAAAGCAACATCAGATGTATTAAAGAAAAAAGGTTTTGACACCTCCTTGGGTATACCGCATTTTGCTGCAATCTCTGTTAATCAAATTCCAAATGACCCAAGTTCAATTAAAGGTAATAATACAAGGGGTGTTTTTTGGACAAAGCCTGATGCTACAGGCAAGGAAGTAATTAGAGATGAAGCAATTGACGAGAGTAAATACACAGAATTAGTTGATGATTTTAAAAACACCTATTTTAAAGAAATATTCGATATACTTTCAAAAAATTACAAATTAGGAAGAGTGAGATTGTTATTAAAAGAACCTAGATCAACTCTAAGTTGGCACAGAGATCCAGAACCAAGACTGCATATACCTATAATCACTAATCCAGGATGCATGATGGTGATAGACAATGTTGCAAAGCACATGCCAGCAGATGGCAGTGTATGGATTACTAATAATACAAAATATCACAACGCTTTCAACGGTGGGGAGCAGAATAGAGTACACCTTGTTGCCTGTGTCCTAAATCATAGATTTAATTAAATTGAAATTAATTTTTAAAAAAATTTGTATCGCTTCAGACCATGCCGGTTATGATATTAAGGAATATATTAAGGATCATTTTATAAATAAAAAAATATCAATAATAGACTTAGGACCTACTCAAAATAAATCAGTAGATTACCCTGATTATGCAAAAAAAGTAAGCATTAGACTAAAGAATAAAAAAAGCGATGCCGGTATTTTAGTTTGTGGATCCGGAACGGGAATGGCCATTTCAGCCAACAAAACTGTTGGTATAAGAGCGGCTGTTTGTTATAACCATTCCTCAACTAGATTGTCTAGACTCCATAATGATGCTAATATTATTGCTATTGGCGCTAGACTAACAAAAAAAAAAGATATTATTAAATTGATATCAATTTTTTTAATGACAAAATTTGAAGGAGGAAGACACTTGCGTAGAGTTAAAAAAATATAATTATGTCAACAGCAATTAAAAGTAAAAAAATTTTAAATAATTTTTTTGATTTGAACTTAAAAGACTCTGATAAAGAGTTGTTTGAATCAATTTCAAATGAATTTAACAGACAACAAAACCAAATAGAACTAATTGCTTCAGAAAATATTGTTTCTAAGGCCGTGCTTGAAGCTCAAGGTTCTGTTTTAACAAATAAATACGCCGAAGGTTATTCGGGTAAAAGATATTACGGTGGATGTGAACATGTTGATGTAGCGGAAAATTTAGCAATTGAGCGGGTTAAAAAACTCTATGATTGTAAGTTCGCAAATGTACAACCTCATTCAGGTGCTCAAGCTAATGGTGCTGTTTATCTTGCTCTAATAAAGCCTGGAGACACAATACTTGGTATGAGTTTAAATTCTGGTGGCCATCTTACGCATGGCGCTGCACCGGCGCAATCAGGTAAATGGTTTAACGCTTTGCATTATGAAGTAGATGAAAGTACTGGCTTAATAAATTACGAAGAAGTTGAAAGACTTGCTTTAGAAAATAATCCAAAAATTATAATTGCAGGTGGAAGCGCATATTCAAGAATTATAGATTTTAAAAAATTCAGAGATATTTGTGATAAAGTAAATGCATATTTATTAGTAGATATGGCGCATTTTTCAGGTTTAGTAGCTGGCGGTGAATACCCCAACCCAACTAAATATGCTGATGTTGTAACTTCTACAACTCATAAAGTTTTAAGAGGTCCAAGGGGTGGAATTATTTTAACAAATAATGAAAAATTAATTAAGAAATTTAATAGTGCAGTGTTTCCCGGGCTTCAAGGGGGTCCGTTAATGCACGTAGTTGCAGCTAAAGCAGTTTGTTTTAAAGAAGCTCTTTCTAGTGACTTTAAAGAATACACCAAATTAGTAATAAAGAATGCAAAAACTCTTTCAAGTTCATTAATAAAAAATGATTTTAAAATTTTTTCTGGTGGTACCGATACACATTTAATGTTAGTTGATTTAAGAGATCATAAAGTTACAGGTAAAGATGCGGAGGCAAGCCTAGGAAGAGCCAATATAACTTGTAACAAAAATGGAATACCTTTTGACACACAAAGTCCAATGATTACATCTGGTATTAGACTGGGAACCCCAGCTTGTACTACTAGAGGTTTTGGCTTTAAAGAGTTTACACTAATTGGTGATTTAATTTCTAAAGTAATCAAAGGACTAGCCGAAAACTCTGAAGATAACGGAAAAATAGAACAAGAAGTAAAAAGAGAAGCGATTGATCTTTGTGCTTCTTTTCCTATATATAGTAAATAACAAATTTTAAAAAATTATGATTTGCCCATTCTGTAGAGAAAAAGATACATCAGTAATAGATTCTAGAGCTACAGAAGACGGCACTGCTGTTAGAAGAAGACGCCTTTGTACATGTGGTGGCGGACAAAGATTTACAACGTTTGAAAGGGTTCAGTTTAGAGAACTTACCGTTTTAAAAAAAAATGGTAGAAAAAGCCCATTTGATAGAGAAAAATTAGCTAAGTCTCTATTTATAGCCTTAAAAAAAAGACCTATTGATACAGAGACAATAGAAAAAACTGTTTCTAAAATTTCTAGACAAGTGGAAGAAATGGGACAATCGGAAATCCAATCCAATCAAATTGGCAAAATTGTTATGGATCACTTAAAAGAATTAGACAAAATTGCGTATATAAGATTTGCATCAGTATACACAAATTTTAAAGAAGTGGGTGAATTTGAAGAATATATTGATAGATTAGATGCAAAAAAAAAGAAATAGCTCATTAAAACTTCATTCTAATTTTATTAAACTTGCATTTGAACAAGCGAAAATAAACATAGGGTCAACCGGATCTAATCCTTCAGTTGGATGCATAGTCACTAAAAACAATACGGTAATTTCATCTGGCTTTACATCATTTGGTGGGCGACCACACGCTGAATTCAATGCCTTAAATAAAAAATTAGATTTTAAAAACGCTAAATTGTATACAACATTAGAACCGTGTTCTCATTATGGAGAAACACCACCATGCACCAATATAATAATAAAAAATAATATAAAAAAAGTTTTTTTTTCAATTTATGACACTGATATTAGATCATATACAAAATCTGTTAAAATATTTAAAAAAAACAAGATTTTAATTAATAAAGGTATAGCTGAAGATTTCGCTAAAGTTTTTTATCAAAGTTATTTTTCGTCTAAAAATAAAAACTTGCCTATAATAGATGCTAAAATAGCTTTATCTCTTGATTTTTATAGTGGAAATAAAAATAACAAATGGATTACAAATAAATATTCTAGAAAAAGAGTTCATTTATTGAGATCTTTTTATGACTGTTTAATATCAACATCACAAACAATTAATGATGATAATTCAAAATTAAATTGTCGAATAAGAGGTCTTGCCCATAAATCTCCTGCGCTAGTTATTTTAGATAGAAATTTAAAAATTAAAAAGAACTTGGATATTTTTAAAATAAATAAAAGAAAGATTTATCTTTTTACTTGTAAAACAGATTTATCAAAATATATTTTTCTTAAAAAAATGGGAGTTAAAATAATCAAAATGAAAACTATGATAAGCAAAAATGACTATGAAGATATTTTTAGAAAATTGAATAAAATGGGATATTCAAGAATATTTGTAGAAAGTGGTCTAACTTTTTTAAATTATTTAAAGTCAAATAATCTTATAAATACTTTATATTTATTTCAATCTAATAATAAACTTGGTAAAAATGGTATTAATAATAAATTTACGGAATGGATTAAGAAAAAAATACCTAAAAATAAAGTTAAAGTTAATCTTTTTGAGGATAAACTTTTTAAAATAAATTTATAATAATGTTTAATGGAATAATTTACAACCAAGGTAAGATTAAAAATTTAATTTTTTCTAAAAACGGTTGTCAAATTGAAATTTTTGCGAATAAAAGTTTCAATAATTTAAAAATAGGTAGTTCTATTTCTTGTGACGGTGTATGTTTAACGCTTACTAAAAAAAAGTTAAACTCAATGTTTTTTTACTTATCTAAAGAAACCTTATATAGATCAACTTTTAAAAAAATGCGTATCGGTCGATTAATTAATATGGAACAATCTCTTAAATTAGGTGATGATATTTCAGGTCATTTTGTTCAAGGACACGTTGACTGCACAGGAGTTATTAAAAAGATAAGTATTTTAAAAAAAGTATGGACAATTAGAGTTTCTATACCCAATAAATACTATAGGTATATCGCTGAAAAAGGTTCAATTGTCATTAATGGAGTGTCTTTGACAGTATCTAAAATTATTAAAAATAACTTCGAAATAACAATAATTCCACACACTCTTAAGATTACAAATTTAATTAATTTAAAAGTAAAAAATGAAGTCAACGTTGAGTTTGATATGTTCAGTAAATATCTCTTTAAATTAAATAATTAAAATGAAAAAAACTAAACTATCTTCCATAATTGAGATTATTAGTGATGCCAAGAAAGGTAAAATGTTTATTTTAGTTGACGATAAAAATAGAGAAAATGAAGGTGACCTTGTAGTACCGGCCTCAAAATGTGATTCTAAAAAAATTAATTTTATGGCAAAACATGGTAGAGGTTTAATTTGTTTAACTCTAACAAAGCTTAAAGTCGACAAACTATCTCTACCTTTAATGTCATCTGTAAATAAAGCACGAATGCAAACAGCTTTTACAGTTTCTATTGAGGCTAAAAAAGGAATTTCTACTGGCATCTCCGCATTTGACAGAGCCAAAACAATTAAAGTTGCAATAAACCCAAATAGTAAAAAGAAAGATATTGTATCTCCAGGTCATGTATTTCCTTTAGTTGCAAAAAATGGCGGAGTATTAGAAAGAGCGGGACATACTGAGGCATCTATAGATATTTCAAAATTAGCAAAGTTGAACCCTAGTGCTGTAATATGTGAAGTGATGAACGAAGATGGGCGCATGGCTAGACTTGATGATTTATCAAAGTTTGCTTTTAAACATAAATTAAAGATTGCCAGTATTGAAGATTTAATTACTTATAGACTTAAAAATGAAAAATTTATTTTTAATACTTCTAACAAAATAATTAAAATAAAAAATTTTGGCAGGTTTGAATTACGTGTATTTAATAATAAATTAGATAATTCAGAACACTATGCCATTACAAGAGGAAAATTTAAGCCCTCCAAACACACGAAAGTGAGAGTTGTTTCTGTCAATATTCTCAACAACTTCACGAATATAAATTCAAGTTTATTAAAGAATTCATTAAAGTATCTGTCTAAATCTAATAATTTTGCTTTAATTGTAATTAAAAACAACAACGCCTCTAACATGGACGCAAGTAAAAGTAATAGTATACTTAGATACTACGGCATAGGCGCTCAGATAATTAAAGATTTAAAGATTAAAAACATGATACTTGTATCTAGAACAAAAAAGAAAGTAATTGGTCTAGAAGGTTATGGTATAAAAATTGTAAAACAAGAAATAATAAAATGAAAAAAGTACTAATAATAAACGCAGAATACTACACTCAAATAAATAAGTTATTATTAAAAAATACAATTAAAGACTTAAATAAATCAAAAATAAAATATTCTACAATAAAAGTTCCGGGCGTATTTGAAATACCTGTTATCATAGCTAAGTATGCTAAAAAATTTGATGCATTTATAGCTCTTGGATGTGTTATCAAAGGTGAAACACCACACTTTGATCTAATTTGTAATTCAACATTTCATGCTTTAATGACACTTTCAATTAAAGAAAAAAAGCCGATAGGCAATGGGATAATTACAGCTTTAAACATTAGTCAGGCCAACAAAAGAAGTAAACTTAAAGGTTTAGAGGCTACAAAAGCTGTTACCTCTGTTTTAATAAATGTCCCAACAAAATAAAATAAAAATAAGTCCAAGAATAAGGGTTATTCAAAAACTCTATGGTAATTTAATAAACCCGGAAGAAATAATTGAATATCCTAAAAGTAGGTTTAAAAAATTTATTAAAGATGTTGTAGAAGGTACTATTGAAAGAAATGAATTCATTGAAGACACAATTCAAAGAAAAATACCAGATGATTTAAATCTTAAAAAAACTGATAAAATCTTAAAGATAATAATTTTTGCAGCTGTATTTGAGCTTCTCTTTAAACACAACAATCCATCAAAAGTTATTATCAGTGAGTACGTTAAAGCATCTGAGTATTTTGTAGAAACAATTCAAACTAAATATCTTAATGCTATATTAGACAAAATTTCAAGAGATATACGAAATGAAACTGACAGAATTTAAAATTATAAATAAATATTTAAGATCCTTAACTTTTAATAATAAAAAATCATTAAAATTAAAAGATGATGTTTATTACGACGAAAAAAAAAAGCTAGTTTTTTCCACTGATACATATGAGGAAGGTGTACATTTTTTAAACGGAAAAAAACCAAGAAATTTTGTAAAGAAAATATTTAGAGCTTCTATTTCAGATATAATTTGCAAAGGCTGTATACCAACAACTTATTTTCTCTCTTTATCATTAAATAATGTAAATAATTTTTGGATTAAGAATTTTAAAAATGAATTAGCAAAAGAGTCTAAAAAATTTTCACTTTTTCTTGGTGGTGGCGATATAATAAAATCTAAGAAGTTAACTATAACCCTTTCTGTGTTAGGACATGTTAAAAACAAACCAATTCTTAGAAGTAATGCTAAGATTAATGATGATATTTATATTACAGGAAATTTAGGTGAATCCTATCTTGGTCTATTGACGGTTTTAAAGAAATTAAAATCAGGAAAATTAAAAAAGTATTTTAAAAAATCCTATGAAGAACCAAGATTACCTTACAATTTTTCTTTTTTTCTTCATAAATTTGCGTCTTCTGCAATAGATATTTCTGATGGTTTGATAAAAGATCTTAATTCCATTTGTACTGCTAGTAAGTGTGGAGCCTTTTTAAAATCAGAAAATCTACCTTTTTCAAAAAAAACCAAACAATTGTGTTTAAAAAGGGGTATTGAATTATTTGATATTTTTTCAAAAGGTGATGATTATCAAATATTATTTACTTCACATAAAAAAAATAGAAAATATATCAGCTCATCTTCAAAGAAAACTTCCACATTAGTTTCAAGAATTGGCCATATAACAACTGGGAAAAAAGTAAATTTGACGAAAGAGGGTAATATTGTTAACTTTTCTTCATTTAACACTGGGTATATTCATAAATTTTAGTTAAAGAATAGCTTGCGTTTTTACTCTTTTTTTGTCATTTTCTCTTTTTGTTTATGAATACATCTTTAGAATTGCTTTATTTAATAGTTTTTACTGGAATATTAGCCGTGGCCTATAGTTATTTATTGTCCGGTCAAATTCTGTCAGCCAGCCCTGGAAATGCAAAAATGCAAGAAATTGCTGAAGCTATACAAATAGGAGCTAAAGCTTATTTGAACAGGCAATACAAAACGATTGCGATTGTTGGTGTAATAGTTTTATTAATAGTAAGTTATTTTTTTAGTTTATTAGTTGGCTTAGGATACTTTATAGGTGCTTTTTTATCTGGAGTTGCTGGTTATCTTGGTATGCTTATATCTGTTAAAGCCAATGTAAGAACGGCAGAGGCGTCAAGAAAAAGTTTACAGGCAGGATTGTCAATAGCTTTTAAATCTGGCGCAATAACTGGATTGCTTGTTGCTGGGTTGGCACTTTTATCTATAACACTTTACTATATAATTTTAATTAACCTGGAGATAGAAAGCAGAGAAATTATTAATGCTTTAGTAGCTCTTGGTTTTGGTGCATCATTAATATCAATTTTTGCCAGACTAGGTGGTGGAATTTTTACTAAAGGAGCGGATGTAGGTGCTGACTTGGTAGGAAAAGTTGAAGCAGGAATACCCGAAGATGACCCTAGAAATCCAGCTGTTATTGCTGATAATGTTGGTGACAATGTTGGCGATTGCGCAGGTATGGCAGCAGATTTATTTGAAACTTATGCTGTAACAATTGTTGCTACGATGGTTCTTTCTTCTATATTTTTTCCGACAGATGTAAACATGATGGTTTATCCACTTGCGATAGGTAGCTCCTGTATTTTAACTTCAATAATTGGAACTTGGTTTGTAAGGTTGGGAAAAAGTAAAAATATAATGGGAGCATTATACAAAGGCTTTATAGTAACTGCAGTTTTATCCCTTTTAATTCTTTATCCTGTAACAAACTCTGTAATAGGCTTGGATACAGTTTTTCAAAATGAAGGTACAATATTTACAGGATTAGATCTTTATATATGTGGTGTTGCTGGACTTGTAATTACTGGATTATTAATTTGGATAACAGAATATTATACAGGAACAAATTATAGACCAGTTAAAAGTGTTGCCCAGTCTTCAACAACAGGGCATGGAACTAATGTTATTCAAGGCTTAGCAATATCTATGGAGGCTACAGCAATACCTGCTTTAATAATAGTGGTAGGAATATTGTTTACAAATAATTTAGCAGGCTTGTTTGGTATAGCTATAGCGGTTACTTCTATGTTGGCGTTAACAGGAATGGTTGTAGCACTTGATGCTTATGGTCCTGTTACAGATAATGCAGGAGGTATAGCGGAAATGGCTAAACTTCCACGAAGTGTAAGAAAAACTACCGATGCTTTAGACGCGGTCGGCAACACGACAAAAGCTGTAACTAAAGGTTATGCAATAGGTTCTGCCGGTTTAGGTGCGTTAGTTTTATTCGCTGCTTACACAGAAGATATTAAATATTTTTCAACCGTTAAAGGTTCTGCTTTAGAAGGTGTTAATGTAACATTTGATTTATCAAATCCATTTGTTGTTGTGGGTTTATTGGTTGGTGGAATGCTTCCATACCTTTTTGGTTCTATGGGAATGCAAGCCGTTGGTAGAGCTGGCGGAGCAGTAGTTGTTGAAGTAAGAAGGCAGTTTAAAAAAATACCAGGTATAATGAAAGGCAAAAGAAAGCCTGACTATGGGAGACTTGTTGATTTATTAACTAAAGCGGCGATCAAAGAAATGATAATTCCTTCTTTGTTGCCAGTTCTTTCGCCTATAGCTTTATATTTTATTATTTTACCTATTGGTGGCATGGAAGCAGCTTTATCTTGCCTAGGTGCAATGTTACTTGGTGTTATTGTTACAGGTTTATTTTTAGCGTTATCAATGACTGCTGGTGGTGGTGCGTGGGATAATGCTAAAAAATATATTGAAGATGGTAATTTTGGTGGCAAAGGATCAGAAGCTCATAAGGCAGCTGTTACCGGAGATACTGTGGGGGATCCATATAAAGATACAGCGGGTCCAGCAATAAATCCCATGATTAAAATTACTAATATTGTAGCACTTCTTTTATTGGCGGTTATTGCTCATTAACAATTAGAAGTTTATTTTCTTTGCATCTTCTGTTTCATACTTGATAAAAATTTACCTACAAAGCTCTGTTGAGTCACAGTGTTTTCTGTTACTGCACTCGAATAAACAACTTTATTCATTGATTTTTTGTCATATATTTTTTTATCAATCAACACACCATATTTATTAAATGTTAACTCCAATGCGTTATTTTCAGCTAATATATTACGACCAATTTTAAGATATTTACCTTTTGTTATAGTTCTTTCAAAATAAAACAACTTATTTTTATTGGCTAAAGATACAGCATGTGGATTGCCTATAATTTTTATAATATCGTTTGTATTAGTTTTATTCAACGTTAGTACCTTTTCTCTATTTTCAAGAAAACTAATTCCATGAGTTTTTTTGGGATCATTTAATTGACAATTTGTTAAAAAAAAATAGGATAATATGATAAATAGAACTCTTAAATGTTTGCTTTTTACAAAAGACATAATAATAACCTTTATAACAAATTAGTGGAATTATCACGTAATATTTTTTTCTATGAAGAGATAAAGTTAAGTGACAAATTTGAATCCAGAATTATGCTTATTTTTATACACTTATCAATTATAATGATCATTACTAAGAATAAGTTCCCACAGAATATATTTGATAACATTTTTCATAATATAGAATATCATTTAAGAGAAATTGGCCATGGTGATGTATCCGTAAATCAAAAAATGAAGACATTAAATAAGATTTTTTACGACATTCTTTTAAAAATTGAATTAAAAGAAAATGATAAATTTATACCTGATATTAACATCATAAAAAAATATCTTTATAGTGAAAGCAAAATAACAACTGAAATATCAAGTAAAATTAATGATTATTTTATTAATTTTTATAATTTTTGCTTTGTATTAAACAAAGAAAACATGATAAAAGGACAAATAAATTTTAAATTATAATCTTATGGCTGTACCTAAAAGAAAAACATCTAAATCTAAAAGAAACCAGAGAAGATCTCATCATAGAATCTCACCCGTTAATATAGTAGAGGATAAAAAAAGTGGTGAATATAAACTGTCTCATCACGTTGATTTAAAAACTGGATATTATAACGGTAAAAAAATTTTAGATATTTAATAAATTCATTACATGAAAGATAAAATTACAATTGCTATAGATGCAATGGGAGGTGAAAACGCTCCTTATAAAAATATAAAAGGAATATGTTATTTTTTAGAAAAAAATAAAAATAAAAATGATTTTTTTATTAATATTTATGGAAATGAACAGCAAATAAAATTTGAAATTAAAAAACATAATACTACGC